>JAABUJ010000056.1_pt1 | contig 264820 bp, 295 predicted proteins | sample 5559131 | NCBI WGS metagenome assembly JAABUJ01 (sample SAMN10711875, study PRJNA513366) | rock metagenome | isolation source: Antarctica rocks | place: Antarctica: Victoria Land, Mt New Zealand nord | collected 2016-01-07
CCGGCCCCCCCCCCCCCCCCCCCCCCCCCCCCCGGGCGCGGTGTCGCCCTGGTCGCCGCATTTCAGTGCCGGCGTCTGGCCTGCAGCGCCTGCTCGGCTTGCTTAGTTGCTCCGCGAGGCGGTGACGGGGTAGGATTATGGTAACCCTAACCTATGTCTGTGCGGCGCGCGCGGCAGGGCGCCCCCGGCTCAGCGCGCGCACCTGCGCCCGGACAGCCCGCAGGCGCGGCCCAAGGCGGTGCGCGCTTTCTAGGCCGCCAGGCTCCAGGCGGACACCATGGGCCGGCGTCTAGCATGCGCAGCGGGCAGCCAGCAAGTGTGTGTGCACCCGTGCGTGCGCCAGCCTGTACTGCAGCCAGCGGCGCCCTGCATGCCTCGGGTCTTCAGCCCTATTTTTGCGGGTGTCTGGGGTTTTTGGGGACGCTAGCAGGGGTGAAAGGCAACGCAGCATAGCTGAGGCGGTAAAGAGCGGGGCGAATGAAGTTCTTTACCGCAAACGCTGCCGTGACCCGCAGCGTATGAACTTCTGTGTTGGTGGTGACAGGCGCAGCACACACCCTCCCCCTGTGCATGCAGGCGCTGCCGCTATTGGCTTGTCTCCAGTCTCTGTCATAGCTTGTATTGCAGCGCGTGCTGCCTGTGTTAGGTTGGTGTCTGAGGTCCCTGGTGTTTCCAGCATGGCGTCTTGCTTTTGTCAGCCAGGGGACCCTCTGTCAGGGGAACCCCTCTCCCTGTAAAAGCCCTGGCAACTTTCGAGCTGTGCATCGGAGCAGGCAAGGCTGAAAGAGTAGGTTGGCTTCGCTGCAAGCTTTATGGCCAATGGCTGCCCAGGGCATCACAGTCTTTCCTTTGCCTGACGAGTCGGACGAAGAGGGCTGCGCGCCCGCGGACAAACAGAAAGTGGCTGGTGGCGCTGCGCTAGGCGACACCCAGAGCAGGAGCGTGCACGCACGGGCCCACGCAGCCGCAAGGCGTGAGGTTGCAGGCAGCGAGGCCGAGCGCGGCGCTGGTGGGGACGCGTCCGCAGCTGCAGCGCATGGGAATGGATGCGCCGCGGAGGTCGCTGGGGGCAGGGGCGCCGCCGGCGCTCTCGCCAGGGTCAGCACTGACGAGGAGCTGATCACCATCACAGAGGCCGGGACGGGGAAGGAGTACAAGGTGCAGAAGGCGCGTGCAGGCACTGGCCGGTCCCTCCGTGTGTCGCAAGGTGCTCCATGCACCACTGTGCTTGACGGCCAGGAGCTGCGCGCAGTCGCTCCTGTTGCACCTGTGCACTGTGCACCCTGCGCGCTGCCTCGGTGCTCACTGCTGGTTGCGCACCTGCGGCAGCCTGTTGACGTTCTCTTCGCGCAGGCACTTTCGTGACAGACCTGTTTCCTGTTGTGAAAGTGCGCTGCAGGACTGCCATAGTGTACATGACGAATTGCCGTGTAGCTCCGAGTGCTTGCGCGCACACGCTCAACGGATGGCGCGTGCACTTCAGCCCTTTGCCTCTGTGCGCAGAAGTACACCATCCGCGACCTCACTACCGGCAAGCTCTTCGTGTTGGACAGCGCAGCCTCGGATCCTGGCAGCGCGGCCGTGGATGCAGACAGCAGCTGCGCTGGCGCGGACGCGGGCCCTGCCGCAGCCGCGCCTGGCTCGCCCGCCTTGGCGCGGCAGGTCACGGACGTGCAGTCCGGGCGGGGGATGACGCTGGACGAGTTTGACCAGGCGCTCGGGCTGCACAGCGCGCTCAAGGTATGCACCAGCGGGCTGCCTATCCGGAGCAGGTGGTGACAGTCTGCTCGGCTTAGACATGTGAGGACACGTGTGACGCAAGCATGCAGGGCTCAACTTGTATGGCTTGGCATACAAGCCATGGACGTGCACCCGCGCATTTGCGCCAGGCTACTTTGCAGTCCGCTGCACTGACATTAGCGTACATTAATGACGCTATCAGGCAGAGGCGGACACCAGTGCACAATTTTGAACATGCAAGCTGCTAGCGTACAGCTTGCCTGACACGCTGTGTGGCGCAGTCTTCGCGGCAGCAGCACAAGCGCGGCGGTGAGCTGCGGCGCGAGGACTCCAACTCCTCTGAAGCCAGCGTCAGAGCGTGCGCCCCTGCCCTTGCCAGCCACTGCCTTGCCCCTGTCTGCTGTGCTTTGGCAGGGCGAGAAGGCACAGCGAGTAGCCCGCATGGCCTCACCGCCACGCTGTGTGCGTCCGCAGCGGCACAGACGCGCAGCGGAAGAGCGGGCCGCAAGGACGGCGCCAGGCCGCCGGCGGCTGGCTCAGGCGGCGGCTATTCCGCGGCGCCGCCGCAGCGGGCGCGGGTGCTGCGGACTCCGACGACAGCGCGGCGTCGCTGTCGACCATTGGCTCGCGCGCAGTGCGCTCCCTGGGTGCTGCGTCGGCAGCACGCGCGCGTCTTTGTAGGAAGTGTCCACAGCGTTGCACATCGCTGGCAACCTGCGCAGCACCGTACTTGCTTGCACACCCCTTCAGTTCATTTGGCGTATGCGGAGTGCATCAGGTCAGCACCGCGCTCTGGCCGCTGCCTGCGCACCATCCACGACAGCAAACGAGCTGCCGGAGTGCTGCCTTGCGGAGCGCATGGCAGGCGGGACGCTGCCCAGCTTGCTGCAGCGTGCCCCGCGGGCGCGCGTGCTGCACGCTCGTATGTGCGCCGGGCTCACGCCTGGCGCGCGCGCGCGCGCAGCTCGACTCGGGGTCCTTCACCCAGACGGCCGAGGGCGGCGCGGCGTCGACGTCGGGCCGCGGCAAGCCCGTGCGCGTGCACGCGCACCGCAAGCTGGTCAAGGAGCTCACCGAGTTGCTGCTGACCCAGGAGCTGGCCGCGCACGAAGGCGCGCCCCCGCTTGGTGCAACGCTAGCCCAGTGCTTGCATGCAGGTTGCGCAGTGGCGCATGCCGTTGTTGTGACCAGCGCCGCCCGCTGGGCGCTGGTCGCCCAGGGGCTGGCCGCGCACGACGGCCGGCCTTGCAGCACTCGCGTGCCCGCTGATTGACGGTGAGCAGGCGTGTCCAAGCCCAGACGTGCATGTGTGTGGCGCATGGCACCTTGCGCGTTGCGCGCGCGCGCACTGTGTGCATGCAGCAGGCATCATGGACCGCTTCAGCGCTCCGCAACCCATTATGTGAGGGCCTCGCTGTGGACAGGCTGAACAGGATTTGAGAGGGCTGTGAGCTGGAAGCGCGCTCTGACGCCGCCCGCAAGCGCGGCCCGCCTGCAAGCCTGCTGCAGCCCGACGCGCGCGAACTGTGCGGCAGGCGTGGTGTGGACGATGAAGGTCAGCCGCAACGGCAAGTTCCTGGCGACGGCCGGGCAGGACACTGTTGTACGCGTGTGGGAAATTGTGCACGGCCGCAACGAGCGCGGGCTCCCGCCAGCCGGCGCCCCCGCGCGCGAAGGCGCCTCCAGCAATGGCGCCGAGGCTGCCGCCGCATCGGGCGCCGGCGGCGGCGGCAGCGGGGGCGGCGTGCGCGGCGAGCACCCCGGGCCCGCCGTGAGGGATGGGGCGGCGGGCAGCGGCGAGGGCGCGCGGGCGGGCGGCGAGGGCGGGCCCGCGTGCGCGAGGGCGGCCGAGGGCGGCGTGGGCGAGGGCAAGGCCGGCCATGAGGGCGCCAGCGCGCCTGCGGACGGTACGCATGTCTTGATGTATCAGCTGTTTACAGGATGGGTTTGGTGCACAGGCAGATGCAGCTGCAGAGGCGGTTCACGCGGCGTGTCTGTATATGTGGTGGTCAGGCGGCGTGGTATGCAGGAAAATGAAACGCAGGACCCTTACCAGGGTCGCGCGCTGCCGCAGGTCTGGAGGCGCTCGTGCTGCGGCCGGCCCCGCACCGCAGCTACGCGGGCCACGAGGCGGACGTGCTGGACGTGGCCTGGTCGCGCTCGCAGTTCCTGCTGTCCGCGTCCATGGACAAGACCGTGCGCCTGTGGCACATCAGCATGGACGACTGCCTGCGCGTCTTCAGGCGGGGCCCGACCCTGACTCTTACCGTACTCCTACCAGGGTTCATGGGTAGCTGCGGCACAGCAGCATCACACGACTGCCTGCTCATGTTCAGACAGGCACCGCGTGAGGCGCTTTTGAGAAACTATTGACCTGCTTTGGCAAAAAGGGTTTCGCTTCTCGTACAGACCGGGGGGGTGCGCTGGGTGGCTGCCTGGCCAGGTGTGAGGTCAACAGGGGGAAGCATGTGGCAGGTTGGCAGTCTGTCATGTCAAGCATGGCAAACTGCAAGTTGCAGCGAAGCATGCAGCATGCGGAGAGACAGGGTAACTTAGATCAAGGTTGTCGTAGTCTGTGCGGCAAGGTGTGCAGATGCTGGTGGCATACAATCAGAGCACGTAGCTCAACAGGCTCCTGGTACATGGCGTGCAGGGTGCGCAGCATCCACGCAGCGGGCTGACGCATACCCACTCGCGTGCGGGCAGGCATACGGACTTTGTGACCGCGCTGGACTTCCACCCGGTGGACGACAAGTTCTTTGTCTCGGGCTCCATTGACGGCAAGGTGATGGTTGCTACTGTGCTATGCGCATCCTCTTGCTGCCTACTCCTGCTTTAATGTCAAATCCCAACCTTGCTACTGTAGTTGCATATCCGTCTCAACAGCCTGCACACGGGAAAGCCACAGTGCCAGCCAGCATCCGGCACACATGCGCAGGCGAGCCTGCGCTCGCGCTGACACGCAGCCGTGGCACAGCCACATGCGCCGCGCACGCTGCGAATCCGTCCATGGCGACGACGCTGCCTAGGGTAAGATTGCACCATAGGACCTGTTGCGCTACCACAGCGCAGCGCAGACAGCAGGTCGGCAGGCGTGAAAGCAGATGATCCATGCATCCGCTTCCAGGCCTGTTGACCTGCGGTCTGCGCTGTGCTGTGGTTGTGCAACAGGTCCTATGGTGCAATCTTACCCTATGGTGCAAGCTTACCCTAGGAAGAGCATCCATCATATTTCTTTTCTCAGAGAATTATTCATTTAACGCGCGTGCGCGTCTGGAATCCTACGCCAAGGATGATGTCCAGAATTAGATTTCTCATGAACTATATCACTCGACGCGCGCAGGTGCGCGTGTGGAACATCCCGGAGCAGCGCGTGGTGGACTACGCCGACGTGCACGAGATGGTGACCGCGACCGCGTTCGCGCCGGACGGCCGCCGCGCGGTGGTCGGCACCATGAAGGGCCGCTGCCGCTTCTACGCCTGCGAGGCCAACTTCCGGCTGGAGTACCAGGCGCAGATCGGTGCGCGCGCCACCGGCGCTTCCGCCCCTTGGCTCAGAGCACCTCCTGGCGGCACGGCGCGCTGTTCTGCCGGCAGGTCATGCTGGACGGCGCTGACATGAGGATACGAAATTAGCATGTTCTACGATTCCCTACGGGGCCCCTGCGCCTGCCGCGCTGACGGCCGCGAGCGCGCCGCGCGCGCGCAGACGTGAAGAACCGGCGCGGGCAGGGCGCGGCGCGCGGGCGCAAGATCACGGGCCTGCAGTTCCTGCCGGGCGACGCCGGGCAGCTGCTCATCACGTCCAACGACTCGCGCATCCGCCTGTACGACGGTGCGCGGCGCTGCGCCTGCAGCGCGCGCCCGCTGCTCGCCCCCTCTTTGGCATGCCAGCCTGGAGGCTTGCCAGCGGCTTGCTGCATGATGCTGCCGCTATGTGGGCAGTGAGAGGGGCACATCCGCCAGTGCTTGGCGGCGTCTGGTCTCCCCATGCGCGCCTGCAACAGGGTTGTGATCACGGCCACCGTTGCGTGGAGGTCGCGACGCACCTAGCTGCTTTCACACATGATGTTTCATGAACCACATGTGCTGGTGTACACCTGTGTGAGAGCGTACGCATCTGCAAACCTGTGAGTGCGCACGTTTGCATCCTCAAAAGCCTAGAGCAGCGCCACGCCTTGTGCTGGTCAGCCAACTGCTGGGCGCTGGCTGTGCCCAAAAGGCTTGTCGCCGTGCTCCACGCTGACTGCCGTGCTTGCTTGTAGGTAGCCTCAAATGCAGACCTGAGCAGCTCCACCGGCGCTTGCAGGGTACACCATGCGGACGAAGTACAAGGGCCACCACAACCGCAACACGCAGATTCGGGGCACCTTTAGCGCGAGCGGCGACGCGCTCGTGTGCGGCTCGGACGACGGCTGGGCGTATGTCTGGCCCACCGATGCGCCCACCGCTGCGGGCACCGCGGCCGGCTCCAGCAAGCGGGTGCGGCACGCCTGCTGTACGGCGTGGAACACACGGGATACTATCAGAATGATAGCTGGGTAACTCGAAGAAGCACCTGGAGTCAATGGGTTGCATTCTTCATGGTGTGTATTCTGCTGTTGCTGGGATGACGCTCAGCGCCAGGCACTGAATGACACAGCAAAATGTGCTCAGAGTTTGAGCGTTAGAGAGTAGGTGTGGTATGCCGTGCACCTTATAAAGTCAGATTAGAAGGGAGTGACAGGCCCGGTGACAGGGCGCCGGAATGACTACATGTCAGCGCTGCAGAGAGCATTTTTAGTTCCTGGCCGAGCCAGTGCCCCTCACGGCCGCCGTGCGCGCATAGGAGAAGAACAGCTCGTACGAGTGCTTTCACGCGCACAACGACATCGTCACCGTCGCCATCTTCGCGCCGGACGCTGCGCGCCGCGCCGCCTCGCCTGCGCCCGCGCGGCCCGTCTCGCCGCCGCCCTCGCGGGTCTGCCCCCCTGCCTCCCGCCAGCCTGCGCCGTCCTTGTATGGCAGGGTGGCAGGAAATATGGATGCTGGGTGTTAGTCCTTGCTGAGCTTGTCACGAAGGCGTCAATGCCCTGGCTTCACATCGCATAGATGTGAAGCGGCCGGAGTCTGGCCTGTGTGACCTGCCTCTGTCGAGCCACATCGCAGGACTGCAGGGTGGCATTCCTTCATGCAAGAAAAAAGCGCTTGGCACGGCCCCAGGCGGCGAACGTGGCAGATTCGCTCAATCGGCTGGCGCTGCGCGGCAAGATGACCAGCGAGGAGGCCGCCGATGCAAGCGCGGCGGCCGAGGCAGCAATCGCCTCGCAGCGCGCGCTGGGGCAGGTGGGAGCCCGGGCTGGACAGCGCCGGGGGTCTGCAACAACTGGCGCTTGCGCCTGTCAGGCTTGCGTGTGTGTTGGCATGCGCCGTGCGCATGCCTATCATGCTCCTGGGTGTCCAGCGAGCTGGCATCCATGCGAGCATATCTGCCCAGGCTGCACTTGCTGCAGCTCATTGCGGGGCAGGACGGGCGGCCCTTTCAGGATATGTGAGATGCCGGGCTGCATCCCTGGCGCACCCAGCAGCCTCTTGCTTTCCATGTGCGGATGCATGCAATGCACCACACTCAGGCATCTGCATCCCACTGACTGTCTCAGGTCATGCACGCCTCGATGATGGCATGCTTGTCAAGGTTGGTGCTGTGCGGCGCATCGTTGCATGGCCTGTTAGCTTCATGGCCATGCGCTGTTATGCCTGGTCATCCAAAGCCACGCAACGTGCCAGTGTTAGCCGGCGCTGAGCGTGAGGTTGCGCCGGAGTGCTCACTATGACAAGCGCAGCATGCTGCAGTGCAGGAAAGGCACTGAGCGCGCGCGCCCTTTGGCGCACCCAGGCGTATGAGATGAAGAGCCTATTATCAGCCACGCTGAGAAGCACAGCTGACGAATGGCTGGCATGCGCAGGTGATCCTGGCGGCCGGCTACAGCGGCACGATCCGCGTGTTTGAGAACCTCGGCGCGCCGCAGTGGCTGTAGGGCGGAGCGGCGGCGCCGGAGCTCCCAGTGTGCTGAGGCTGCTTGTCAGCGTGCATGCCCGGCGCTGGGAAAGAGTGGAGGCGGGGTGAGTGGGCTGCACACGCACCTCTGGCTGCGCTGCTGCCAGCGTGGAGCTCTGCAGCGCCCAGCCATAAACCCTCCGCGCTGGACAGTATGAGCAATCAGAGCCAGGCCCCGGCTTCCTGATGATGACTGTGCTTTTGGCTGCAGTTCCGTCAGTTCCAGCTGCATGTGTCTGTCGGAGGTGTGTGTGGGAGGCCACGTTGCGTCATGGCTGCTAAGTCTGTCCTGGCTGTGACCTGGATCTCTGTGGGAGGCGGTGTTATCTGTTTGCGTGTGCGCTGTACACACTGTGAAATAAGAGTCCTACTGGTCACCAGCGCGCACTGATTTTCTATGCTGGTCAGATGTTGTCCACCCTCCTGTAGCTGTCTCAGGCGTCACAGCTCAGGGGCTGCCATTGCAGAAACCTATGCTTCGAGCCCTAGACCGCTGAGAGTTGCTGTGTGTACAATCTCGACTTCAGTGCTTGAGACGCGCCTGTTCCACTACACCAAAACAGCATATATCTGTTCCAGGGGAGAGCCTGTTCCAGGGGAGAGCCCCCTGGCGTTCATCCAGGTATGGTTCTTGTGTGCGAACGCGAACGCAAGGGAAGTGGGCAGCGCAGGTGTGGAACGGTCGAAGTCTAGCACTAGGCACCTACGCGAGCGAGATTGACGCTGCAAAGGCAGTCTCCAAGTGCGCCCAGTGACCGTGTCCTGCTGACAGCCTTAGTCCAATGCTCCATCTTGTATACTTTCCAAAACGTGCCTGCGCAGGTTCTACTACAAGTCTGGCTCTACCAAGCCCCTGCCAGAGGAGCTCTCGCACGCTGAGCGGGCAGAGCTGGATGGAATCAGCCTCGAGCAGCTGTTGGCGACTTTGAGCGCGCCATTCTCGAAGGGCAAGTCAGCCTTCCGCGGCGTCTCACAAGCCAAGGGCGGCAAGTGGAGTGCTCAACTTAAAATCTATGGCAGACAGAAGCACCTCGGCACGTTTGACACAGAAGAGGACGCTGCGCGCGCGTATGATGCCGCTGTCATCGAGCGCGATGGGAGGTGCTCAACGTGAAAGAGCTACAGCGCACTTAACTTGTCACTTGAAAGCCGTGCAGCATGCTTGCATAGGGCCTGCGCATATACAGCACTGCTGGTGCCACGAGAGCTGGGCTTCACTGCAGCCAGTTTGACATGCTGTCTGTGCAACAGGACCGGACAGACGAATTTCCTGCAGGCTGAGCACAGTATGGGCTCGCATGAGCCTGACAGCATGAGTGAGGACGAGCACGAGGATGGCAGCACAGCAGCATCCGTCTCAAGTGCTTATGCACTGCCTCATGCGCGTCTTGTGTGTGCCTGCATGTATGACAGAATGCTGCACACTGTTAGCACTGCAGTGGTTCCACCCCCTCAGACATGGCAAGTCTTGCAGCGCGCTGCCCTGTCTGGCAGGCGCATGGTCCCTCCGCAAGCAAAGAACGGCGCACCATGCATGCACATGTGGTGAGCGTGAGCGCTCTGTCTGGCTGGCTCAGGCGCAGCGGAGCCCACACTCGCCAGCGGAGAGGCGCTAATGCATTCTGGCCCAGCCGCAGTGAATGCCATAGGCGACAGATCTGCATGGGCGCTTGCACATGGATGATGGCACATAGGCAAGGCGCTGAAGATGTGCTGACGCAGTTGCGGATGGGTACGCAGGCCCTGCGCTGGGAGCTGGCGCGCGGGTCGAGCACAACACCAGTACCATGGTGGAGCTTGCCGGTGTGCTTGCCGGTGACGCAACCTGCAGCCTCAGTTGATAACCGCATGAGGCTGCACCATCAGTTGATGTGTCAACAAGGCTCAACCCCGGCACAGTGTGGGGAGTGTTGCTGGCGTGCTGCATGCACAAGCACATGCATCACCAGCAAATTTATTGGAAATATATAGCTACCAACCCAGCACAAGCACTTGTGCAGGCTCTGCATTGTGTAGCATGCTTATGCACATAGGAGCCCACTTTTGCCCGGTAATCAGACTACACAGCATACTGCTTTTTGGCCTGCTTTTGCATGGTGCGCGCGTGCAGCTTCTTGGCTGGCATGGCGGGCTGGGGCTGCATGCTCGGCGGGTTGTCTCACTAGCAGTGTGCTGCTTGCTGATGGTCACGTGGGGCAGTGGTTGCATTATTGCGGTCATGGTGCCTGAGCCATGGGTGCACAAGATAGTAGTTACACAGGGAGGAATCCTCACGGGATTGATGAGCAGAGGGCCCCCGCAGTGCGTGGCACGGAAGCTCCGCGTGCTACAGAGCGGCCTCCATGTGCTGCAGCGCATGTGCTGATGCGGCGGGCGGACCTGCCTGCAGCACCACCCTCACGCATGTCTGGGTGCGCATTACGCTGCACACGCATGCAGGCGTAGTCAGTGCAGGGTGGTGCAGTAGTATATAGCTTATTCTGCAACGCACATATTGGGATACATGATTGCATGCATGTGTGGGCCGCCCAGACTACCTGCATGCCTGCACATGCAGTGCTGTGTCAAGTAGGTGGCAGGCAGAGCCTTTCTTGCATGCACAGCAACCTTCAATGCTGCACTTTAATGGCGGTCTATTTTCAACATCAGCGATGTGTGACTGCTGTAAGACTTTTGTCAGGGAGCCTGCGCCGCCAGCGGACTGGGATCCGCTCGAGCAGCGTGCCCAGCGGCGCGACGCGCCGAGCGGCTGCCAGGTGGCGGCGGCCATGCAGGTGTCAGAGCCTACTCGAAGCCAGGTACATGACCCAGGCTTGCTCAATCTAGTGTCAATGCTTCGAAGCGCCTGCAATAGAGCTCAGCCCACGGATGCACTCTCACTTCCTTTGCTGAAACGGCCTCCGCAGGAGTCAGTTGACAAAGGTAGCCAAACGTGAGCACTGCCTGTTGGTGACAGGTGCCCATGCATGACTGGCATGGCGTGGCGCTGCACAGCATATGATACATAGGGTGCACACTACACCTACCACGCCGCGCAGGCGGCCTCCGCCACGGCGGCGCCAGGGGCGGGCAGCGCGAGGGCCGCGCGCCTCGGCGCAGCGTGCCCGTCCGCGGCGCCTGCGGCAGCTTCCCAGGCCGCAGCTGACTCCGCCGCGCAAATGCCCAGCCCTGCCGCTGAGCTGGACGCCCTGCCCGCCCCGCGCGGCGCGCTACAGCCCGCAGCGCCGCCCGCAGCCCAGCTGCTCATGCCGGAGGAAATGCAGCGCGCGCGGCAGGCGGCCGCGCTGCAGGCATGCGACGCCGCGCACACCGCGCAGCTGGCCGCAGAGCTGGCCGCAGAGCTGCAGGTGATGTCCACAGACGAGCTTGTCGCCGACGTATGCCGCCGCGGCATGGACCCGCCGGCGGCAGGCGCGCCGCAGGCCTCGACGCGCGCGGCCGCCATTGCCTGGCTTGCGGAGTGCGCTGCTCGGGCGCGGCCGGCGCGCCCGGCCGCCTGCAAGGGTCCTGAGCGGTCGGCAAAGCGGCCGCGTGAGGAGCCGGGCGCGCGCATGGGCGCAAACGGGACGAGCCCCGCGCGCGGCGGCCTGCGGCCCGCGCCACCGCAGGACGACGTGGCGGTGCTGCTGTCGGAGTTCCTGGTCGGGCAGACAGCCAGCGCGGCGCCGCCCGCGCCGGCCAGCGCCTGCTTCTCCGCTGAGCAGCTGGCCTGGATGCGCGTCAAGTGCCAAGGTGCGTCTGCCCTTGTCCGTCAGCCCTTCCTCTTCTCCCTGCTGTAGGTTCTCGGCATGCATGGATGCTGTGCATGCCGTGCTGGTTGGTGGATGCGGTCGAGAACTGCGCGGGGCGTGCTGTGCCCTGCATGCAACCTTATGTTGAGCAGCTGGTACCAGGCCGGTGCTAACCAAGCCTGCTCTGCTGCGCCTCTTGAGCACTTCACCCTGAACCAGAGCACGCAGCTGCATGCCTGCAGCCCGATGTCCTGAGAGTGTGGGATATGCATGTGACAGCGTGTTGCCAGCAAGTGCTTTGATGCCTGCATTTGAACGCCATCATCATGTGCAGAAACCTTTGCCTGGTGGCGCACCCCAGGACACATGCTGTTGCGCAATGGTCCGTTAACGCTGGTGGCCACCGCCCTCTCGCGCACGCCCGGCGCCGCCGCCGTGGTCGCCGCCGTGCGCTACTGGTTTGCGGCGGCGTGGGCGCGCTTCGGGCCGGCGGCGGTCGCGTCGGAGCGTGCGCGCGGGCGCGCGTGCAGCGAAGCCGCGGAACTCGTGCGCGGCTTCGCGTGCCGCATGGTGGCGGCAGGCCTCGCGCCCGGCGTGCCCGAGGCGCGCATCTGGGGCCATGCCCTCGGCCTGGCCGACGCGGCCGCCAACGCGGCTGCCTATGCCGTGCAGTGCGATGCCGCCACGCCGCTGGCGCTTGTGCCGGAGCTGGCGCCCAGCGTCCTGGGCTGCGCGCCCGGCACGCCCGCGCACGCGGCGCTCGTGCGCGCGCTCGGGCCCTACGCCGTGCTGGCGCGGCTGTCGCTGGGGCCCGGGGCGCTGCAGGCGCCTGCTGGCGGATACACCGGATGCCCCGGCCCGCTGGGCGACCCCGGTGCGCTGGGCGACCCCGGCCCGCTGGGCGACCCAGGCCAGCACCCTGCCCCCAGCCAGGCGCCCCTGGTGGCGGCGCTGCTCGCCGAGGTCATGGACGAGCGCGGGCGGGCGAGCACTGCGCCCGTGAGCGCTCTGGCCAGCCTGTGCCTGGGAACGCAGCAGGCGCATCCTGAGCTGGCAGGACAGCCGCAGCGGGCGCGCGAGTACCTCGTGCGCGACTTTGTCGCCAAGGTGAACAGCGGTGCGGCGTGGGCCGCATCGCCCGCGGCGGACTGGCTGCTGGCCGCTTCGCCGGGCGCTGCGGCGCTCATGGCCAAGCTGCGCGTGTGCTTCTTCCTGGCCTGGGGCCGCGGCGATGAGCTGATGCAGGCCGCCGCTGCGCGCGGGGAGGCCGCGGGCGGCGCGCTCCTGGCGAGCTTCGCGCGGCGCGCACTCGCGGCCGGCTGCGTGCCGGGGCACCGCGCGGCGCGCACGCCTGACCAGGCGGACGTGCTGGCGCGCGCGGCAGCGATGCGCGTCGCCGATGCGGTGGTCTGGGGCGTGGCGACACCGCTGTCGCTGTGCCCGGCGCTGCCGGACGAGGTGGTCGGCGGCCCGCCCGGCTCGCCGGCTGCCGTCGCGCTGGCGCGCACGCTGGGCCCGTTTGCGGCGCTCGCGCGCCCGCAGCTGCCGGGCTACTGGCTCGACCCCGATGCACAGCCGGCGACGGTCACAGCCTACGCCGCCCCCAGCGCCGACTCCGACGGCATCGGCCTGTTTGCCCCCAGGCGACTGCCGCCCTTCACGCCCGGCGCGGCAGCGGCCGCTACGCCCACCGGCCGCTGCCCAGACCCACGACTGCACGTCACGCAGGCCGGCCCGCTGGGCAGCCTGGCCGGAGGGCCTGCGCGCGGGGTTGCGCGCGCCGGCGGGGGCGCGACCGTGTGGCGCGGCGGCGCGGGGCGCGACGCTCCTGCGCACCATGGCAAGCGCAGCCGCGGGCAAAGGCGCGTCCTGCGGGCCCAGCAACATGCTTCAGGAGGGCGCACGGTAGCTTGCTTGCCAAAAAGAACCGAGCTACACCACGCATGTTTGGAAGGCGGTGTCCATGACAGGGTCAGGAGCTGTAGTCCTGCATCTGGCAAAGTGAGGCCGCTGATGATCCCACGACTGATGCTGGACGCGGCGTAGGTCACATGCTCCTGGCCCGACTGCCCTATTGTCAACGCATCCTATGGGTGCAAGCTGTTGATGCATGCAGACTCCACTGGCATTGGTTGGATGCTCAGCATGTGGGGACAGGCATGGCTGGTGAGCCATACAACATTACATTTGGGCAACTCCGCGCGCAATATCCGCCACCCTCGGTCTGTCGCATGCGGGGCTCCTGCACTTCGGTGCGCCTGATGAGCCTGATCTGTGCGTGCTGCGCGCGTGCAGAAGGTGAGAAGCGGGGCCCCGGCCATGAGTCAACCGCGGCGTCGGCGCGCATCACCCAGGCGCTGAACCTCTTCGCCGCGCACACTGGGCCAGAGCATCTGTCAGGGCAGGCATGCAAACATATGCCACGCTTACTGCGCGCCGAGCGCGCCGGAGCGCTCTGCAGCAAGCCGCCATGCAGGCCACCTGCTGGACAAGCAATTAAGTGCGGATAGGCGTAGCTGCTGTATGGAACGCAAGCAGGGAAGAAGAATTGGGCAGTGCAGAGGAACAGCTGCTCCTATATCACAGCAGGGCCTTTATGTGCATGTGCATGTGCGAATCTAAACTGCTCTGAGGCTTGAAAAGACAAAGCTGGGAGTGGCGCGCGTCTGCTTTCTTTCTATGTGGAGATGCATGCATGGAGCGTCTGCTTGCGGTGATTGCTTTTGCCATGCTGGCGAAGCAGTGACAGCTCATGCGCCTTGTCAAATGAGTGACATGATAGCCTTGTTGTCAATTTGCATATGTACCACCTCCTGTGAATTAGGACACTAGGCATTGTCTCCTGCGCATTTAATCCGCCAAGCTGCGTCATGCTTTGATGATTACCAGGGGCGGCCAGGTACGGGACTGCAGTGGTGCCCGCAGTAGCTAGCGTTCCTCAAGTATTCATGCTGTAATCTGTATTGCTTGCCGGCCAGCATGTGGATGCTGGACGCCTGAGCAGCCCTCCTTGGCTGATGGAGGCTGTAACGTCATCATCAGTGTGCTCAACAACCGTGCGCCATGAATAATTAGAATGCAGAGTGCCTTGAGCACCCTACTAGGGACTTTCACAGCCATGCTCGCAGGCAGTGACACTATGCTGTCGGGCATCAAGTGAATCTCTTTCACTGTGAATGTCGTAGTGCTTTCTGAAGGTCCTGATGTTCTTCAGGGGCGTGTACAGCCTGATGTTGGCAGATACACTTTGAAGACTAATGAAGACTAAGAGCACATAGTCCGTGCCTTGCGCACTTCTTTGCTACCTGCAAACCAGCCACGATGCCGCGGCAAAGCTCGCTGACACACGGATCAAACGTGTGGACTGTGACGCAAGGGCGCACATGGGGTGCCCGGTTTCGAAGTGGCCAAGACACTGTGGGGCTAGGCTGCAGCCACACAAGCGAGCTGGAAGCTGCAAAAGCTCTTTCAAGGCGTGTCCTGCGCGCTCTGACTGCCTGCCAGCCTCCGTTGCCTTGACCACATCTTGCAACATACAATCCACGCTTTCGCAGGTACCTCTACAAGTCTGGCTCTACCACGCCCCTGCCGGTGGAACTCTCGCACGCTGAGCGGACAGAGCTGGACGGACTCAGCCTGGAGCAGCTGGTGGCGACTTATAGCGCGCCGTTCTCGACGGGCAAGTCAGCCTTCCGCGGCGTCTCACACGTCAAGAGCGGAAGGTGGAAGGCTCAGATAAGACTTAACGGCCAAAAAAAGGGGCTCGGCACATTTGACACAGAGGAGGACGCAGCGCGCGCCTATGACACTGCTGTCATTGCCCGAGATGGGAGGTGCGCGTTTTTAAGACAGCTGAGCGCACAGTGCTCTTCAGGCTGAAGGCTGTGCAGCTTGCTCGCGCAGGGCCTGCGTGAGCACTGAACAGCACTGTTGAAGTGTCAAAAGCTCAAAGTTGTCACAGCATATGATGCACTGTCTGCGCCACAGGGACGCAGAGACCAACTTCCCGCAGGACGGCAGCAGCTCGACCTCGGACAAGAGCGACAGTGAGGACGAGGAGGAGGGTGAAGAAGCGGCAGCAGGTGTGCAGGAGCAACGTTCTCAGAGTTACTGGTATGCGTTGCATGCCAGGCAGGGTACTGCAGAGTATGAAATGCACCGCTGTCCAGGCTCCCAAGCTTGTGCAGCGCATGGGGCTCAGCGAGGCATGGCGATGCTCCCATGCACATGCAAGTGTTGTGCACGGTGCAGTGGTTTGTCTGCATTCCAGTGTCACATGCATTGCAGGGAGAGCAAGTGAGTGGAGACGTGGCTGCTTCAGCTGCAACATAGCCTGTGCACGTGGGACTTGCTGACCTGCAGGGGTGGAGTAAGTTGAGGCATAGGAGCTGCCTAACAGTGCTTAACCAACCGCATGGGACGCAACATGCACGGAAAGCGCTGCTTGCCCTGCTGTTTGTTGATTGATGGAATGCAGCTGCTGCTAACACTGAAGCTGGTGCGCGTTGGCGTGCAGGCCCTGTGCTTGGAGCTGGCGCGCCGCTCGGGCCGAGCATGGCGGAGGAGCTTGCCGGTGTGCCAGGCGCGCAGTTGCCATCTCTTTATGTATGCAAACAGGGCTGGATGTCGTGTCTGTGCCTGTCGTCAATGTACATACACAGCATGCTGCACAGCTGCATGCATGACCGGCAGACCTATAAAACAGCATGCTCACTTTTTTCACACCCCGGGTCGCATGCTCTGTGAGAGATGGGAGCACTGCACCCATGCAAGATCGGCAACACATTTGCTTATCAAATGCCTTGTGCAATTCCACTTTGTAACCTTGTGAGGAGCTGCTTGTGTTCCCGCTAGGCACCAGCGCAGCCGCGGCCGCACTACCTGGCCGGCCGCTGCTGGCGGTCGACGGCGCGATGGCGCCTGCCGCCTGCGAGGAGGACTTTGCTGCGGACATGGGTGACGACAGCAGCAGTGCCCCGGAGTCTGACATGGATGCCGACCCGCTCCAGGATGTTGACTCGCTCCAGGACGGCGACACCCACCTGCTGATCCAGGGTGAGCACACTGTCACAGCTTGCCGACCTCTGTGTGACATCCTTGCATTCCTCAACATCTGTCTCTGCTTGCCTTTGTGTGATGCTTGCATGCTGCTCTGTGGGCATACCTCGGGCAGCACGCGCATGACTCCCACACGTGACAACAGTTGGCATGGAGCAGAAGCTGCTCTGACACTAGACTGTGTGCACAAATTGTTGGCAGGAGTACAGGCTCTGTAGTGTGTGAGGGCCTCAAGGATAGCCCATGTTGTGCATGACACCAGACTTGGTGCATTGCAGACCTCCACCCTGACGTGGCAGCAGATCTGCAAGTGCGGCGAGCCGACCCACATGCAGAGCCTAACATGCGCATGCTCGGGTGCGGACCCACACCTCTTTGCATGCGCTATTTGAAACTGCAGGGTGATGTACTTCAAGAACGTTGCTGGGGCCTAGATGTACAGAGTGCACACAAGCATTCTGCACACAGCATGTGAATACTTTGTCAACAGGCAGGTAGCCAGGCTCGCTTATCCCACACACACAAGCTTTTATACTATGTAAGGCCGTATTCGGTGTATAATACTGAAGTGTCATCAGGGAACTTGTGCGGCCGGCGGACTGGGACCAGCTGAGGCGCATCGCCCAACAGCGCGTTGCACAAAGCAGCCACCAGCTGGCGGCCGCTATGCAGACTGCCAGTGTCAACCAGAGCCAGGTAGAACACCAGGGGTCTGTGTGAGCTTGACTGTGAACGTTACGATTGCCTCCCATCTCATTATCTGTGTACTCGCGCTTGTTTATCTGCAACGACCTTCCTATCATCTGCTTTTTTAAGTTCGGAAAGCAACCACTATCTGCTCATGGCACCCAAGGTGTGTGGTCGATTTCATTTAGTGCGTCACTGCTCCAACTACCATGCAGCCTGCCGCGCAGGCCACCCCAGGCACGACGCCGCCGGAGGCGGGCAGCGCATGGGAAGCGCGCCTGCGCGGTGCATGCCTGCCTGCCGCGCCCATGGCCGCTGCCCGGGCCCCAGCCGACCTTGCAGCGCACGCCGAGCCCATGCGGGCTCCTGCGGCCGGGTTTGGTACCCTGCTTGCGCCGCGCGGCGCGCAGCAGCCAGACGCGTACCTCACGGAGGCAGCTCAGCCGCATGTCGGGGAGCCCAAGGAGTCAGCACCGCAGACCGACACGCTGCAGGCCAGCATCGCTGCGCACGCCGCCCGGCTGACCGCACAGCTGGCAGTGCTGCCCACTGGGGAAGTCGTAGCCAGCATGCGCAGCCCGGGCATGCTCCCGCCGACAGCAGGCGCGGGCCAGCCCACGCGCGCCGAAGCGATCGCCTGGCTCGCGGAGCGCATCGCCCGGGCGCCGCCGCTGCACACAGAAGTCGCCAAGGATCTGGAAGCGATGCACAAGCTGCGGTATGAGGAGCTGCTGCCGCGCATGGTCGCCAACGGATTGAGCCCTGCGCGCGACGGCATGGCGGGCCCGGCGCCGCCACAGGACGGCGTGGGGGTACTGCTGTTAGAGTTCCTGGTCGGGCAGACTGCCAGCACCGCGACGCCCGCGCCGGCCAGCGCCTGCTTCACTGCCGAGGAGCTGGCCTGGATGCGCGTCAACTGCCAAGGTAAGTCTGCCATCGCACGTACACAATAACCTATCCTGCAATGCTGTATCTAATTCATGTGAGGCAATGTACTGATGCATGCACCTCATGCCTTGCATATATGCCATATGTTGTATCAGTAGGTACATGCGCACATGCATGCTCACTCACATGCCAGTTATCATCAATATAGCGCTCTGCATGTGTTGATAGGTGGTGCATGCGTATGGTCAACTCACCAGCATGTTGATAGCATGTGCTTCGGGCCTGTGTTTTGAGATATTCCTGTCATCAGAAATAAACACTCTGCGTGTGCCACCCAGAGCACATGATGCGGCGCAACGGCTGTGCCCCGCCGGTTGGCACTGTCCTCTCGCGCACGCCCGGCGCCGCGGCCGTGGTCACCGCCGTGCGCTACTGGTTTGCAGCGGCGTGGACGCGCTTTGGGCCGGCGGCGGTCGCGGCGGAGTATGCGCGCGGGCGCGAGCGTGGCGAAGCCGCCGAGCTTGTGCACGGCTTCGTGCGCCGCATGGTGGCGGCAGGGCTCGCGCCCGGCATGCCCGAGGCGCGCATCTGGGGCCATGCGCTCGGCCTCGCCGACGCGGCCGCCAATGCTGCTGCCTATGCCGTGGAGCGCGGCGCCGTCACGCCGCTGTCACTGGTGCCGGAGCTGGCGCCCAGCGTCCTGGGCTGCGCGCCCGGCACGCCCGCGCACGCGGCGCTTATGTGCGCGCTGGGGCCCTACGCCGTGCTGGCGCGGCTGTCGGAGGGGCCCGGGGCGCTGCAGCCGTCGCCTGCTGAGGCTCACACCGTATACCCGGGCCCGCTGGGCGACCCAGGCCAGCACCCTGGCCCCAGCCAGGCGCGCCTGGTGGCGGCGCTGCTCGCGGAGGTCATGGACGAGCGCGGGCGGGCAAGCACTGCGCCCGTGCGCGCTCTGGCCAGCCTGTGCCTGGGAACGCAGCAGGCGCACCCTGAGCTGGCAGGACAGCTGCAGCGGGCGCGCGAGTACATCGTGGGCGACTTTGCTGCCGCAGTAAACAGCGGGTCGGCGCAGTCAGCATCGCCTGCAGCGGACTGGCCGCTGGCAGCTTCACCAGGCGCTGCGGCGCTCATGGCCAAGCTGCGCGTGTGCTTCTTCCTGGCCTGGGGCCGCGGCGACGAGCTGATGCAGGCCGCCGCTGCGCGCGGGGAGGCCGAGGGCGGCGCGCTCCTCGCGACCTTCGCGCGCCGCGCGCTCGCAGCCGGGTGCGTGCCGGGGCACCGCGCGGCGCTTACGCCTGACCAGGCGGACGTGCTGGCGCGCGGCGCGGCGATGCGCGATGCTGACGCCGTGATGTGGGGCGTGGCGACGCCGCTGTCGCTGTGCCCGGCGCTGCCGGATGAGGTGGTCGGCGGCCCGCCGGGCTCGCCGGCTGCAGCCGCGCTGGCATGCGCTCTGGGGCCCTTCGCGGCGCTCGCGCGCCCGCAGCTGCCGGGCTACTGGCTCGACCCCGATGCACAGCCGGCGACGGTCACAAAGTACGCCGCGCCCAGCCCCAACCCGGCCGCCATTGGCCTGTTCGCCCCCAAGCGGCTGCCGCCCTTTACTCCGGCAGCAGCAGCGGCCGCCGCGCCCAATGGCGGCCGCCCAGACCCTGAGTTGCACATCATGCGGACCGGCCTGCTGGGAAGCCTGGCTGGCGGGGCTTGCGCATGCTCAGCAGAGGTCAGCGGGACCATGCAGACCGCCCTGCTGGACACCCTGGCGACGGACCTGCGCGCCAGTGCCGCAGAGAGCGGAGGCAGCGCACCTGCCAGTGCCCACCGCGCCGGTCAGCAAGAGACCCTGGCCGGCGGCCTAGGCGCAGCCGCCGACGCGAGCGGAGGCACCATGCGCCGCATGCTGCCGCCCAGCGGCCTGGAGGAACGCTCAAGCGCGGGCGCTGCTGGGAGCAGACATGCTGTGCCCTCATGCACGCCGGGGACCCTGGCGGACGGGCTGGGCGCTGGCGCCATCACGCGCGCAGGCAGTGAGCACGCTGCGGGCGCTGCGCCAGCCGGAAGCGCGCAGATGCGGCGCGGCAGCGCAGAACGCAGCCGCTGGCAGAGGTTCGCACCCTGCGCGTAACCCTGCTTGGCCACCTGCGCGCCTCCCTGCTTGATCATTTGCGCGCAGCCCTGCTTGCCCATCGAGCATGGCACACTAATGCCTTTAAGAACCTTGCACGACACAGTTGCGCGCATGTGATAGCCCCTGTGTCATGCTGTGCCCAACCGTGATGCTATGGTTGCTCCATGCATGAGCAGCGCTGTTTCAAAATCACAGCTGCAGGGCCAGCATGTACATGTGTCTGTGCCTTGCCTGACTGGCTTGTGCACACAGTTTGTTGATGCAATGATTTTCCTCCGCAATACTTGCGTAATGTATCTGACGGCAATGTATAGAAGCTTTGTGCCGCAGGGTGCAAGGGCCATCGGGCGTAGCCACCTGGGTGCGCGTGCAACCCCCCGCCTCAACAGCAGCCGCGGCCAACCAGGGCGGCGGCAGCAACAACCTGAGCGCAATCGCCGCTCTCACTGGCGGCATGGCTGCATTAGCCAGCAATGCTGCGGCGGGCAGCGGCGTGGACTTTGCTGGCTTAAACCCTGACATCGTGCGCCCCTGCCCCAGCTCAGCAGCCCGCGCTGGCCTGGGCAGCACCTCTGCGCCAGCCGGCGCTGAGCGCAGCGCCGAGGGCGGCATCTGCAGTGACACATGGGCTGCGAGAGCGCAGGTGGCCTGCCATGCTGCCGCTGCGGTGCTGGCCACCGCGCAGATAGACGTCCGGGCCCTTGCTGCCGTAAACCACGAGAGCACAGACATGCCAGCTGAGAGCAGCGCCGCCGCCGGCCATGCAGCAGCCGCCGCCACACCGGCTGCCAGCGCCGCACAGCTGCCAGCGAGCGACGCCGCACCAGCGGACGCCGCCGCTCCGGACACCAGATGTTTGGACGGGGAAGGTCGGGCGGCCCAGGCTGGCCCCGCGGGCGCCACGGCCGTCCGTGCTGCAGGAAGCACCAGCCCTCCGGCGGCGCCCGCCCTGTCGCCGGAGATGGCCATGCGCATGTCGGAGCTGCTGGCTGGGAACGACCCGCAGTCCGATGCGGCGGCGGAGCACAAGGTGGCGACCGAGGTCAGGGCGCGCTACAGCGTGAAGGCGCGCCGCGACCTTGGCCCCAGCAGGGCAGTCTGCCTCTTCACAGGCTGTACACTGAAAGCGTGAAACAGTGCAATTGGCATGCGCCTGGCTTCCCTTTGCTGCGTCAGTCAATGCATCCCTGTGCTAGATTGCAGAGTGCGCAGGCTCTGCGTCTCTATGATGTTTGGCCATTCATTGACCGTGACACGGCCGTTCATTGAATTACAAGGTGGATTAGGAAGAATGTGCACCGGCACATGACCGCGAGCTGTCCTGATCTGTGAACCTCTTTACCCACCCTGTGACCGCATGCTATGCTTGGTGGTTCCAGGCAAGGCACGCAGCTTAGTCCTGCGTTCACTTTCAGGGCGATGCGCCAATCTGAGCCGCACATGCTGTGCGCGCGCAGCTGCAGCGCAGCGGAGCCCTGGCCATGCACCGAGCGCGGCGCCGGCGCGCTCTACAGCCGCAGCAGCAGCAGCAGCACTGATCACTTTCTATCGAGCCTTGGCCAAAGCATTCCTTGGCTTGGGCCCCTGTGCCACATGCGCTAACCCCTAAGACCGACTGCGGGGCCGCCGCGCTCCCCACCTTTTCCCGCAGAGCGCAGCGGGTCCAGGAGCACCAGAGACAGAGCGCGGAGCTGCTGGTGTGCAGCACAGCTTAAGTAGCAGGATCCAAGGAGCCCGGTGAGAGATCAGCATGTGCTGCCACGGCGTTTGTGCCTGCGGCTCAGCGGGTGTGACGGCTCACAAGCGTAGCCTGCGTCAAGTCTTGTGGATGATATTCTGTACATGCAGGCAGGGCCTGCAGCGCTGCACGCCATCTGCGCCAGCCCCTGGCGCCGCGGTGCAGCCCGGCTAATCAAGCTGGCGGGAAGGTAAGAAACGTGTCCTTGCATGGAGGGATGTAGGCGTGTTTATGAGGCACTCTTGTCTTTAAGCCCGCAGAGGACCGCGGCCAAACCTGATGCAGGCGCTATGCCGGCATACAGGCAGCAGGGTAGCAAGGAAGGCTCTGAGAGTGCGCGCGCCTTTCGGCGTACCCAGGGCGTAGCAGTGTGAAATGCTTTGCTGACATGTAGACCTGATTAGCATACTAACATGCTGCTGATATCCCGGAATGCAGCGCCCCGTTTATGTGTAGTGCCATCCCTATGACATTTTATGTGCTGTCCCAGGTAGTCGGTGCACGCTGATGGGATGATTAAGGGGAACATACAGCTACAGGGTGCGCAATGCAGGCGTGCGACAGAGCAGCTGCAAGCCCGTCTGTCCAACCCTTTCCTGCGAGAGGCCGCGCCTCGCGTGTGTTGCACCTGTCCTAATGCCATGACTATTTAGCGTGTCATCTTACAAGTGCATGCTAGGATGGTGCCCTTGCTGCAGCAGTCAAGCCAGCAGAGCTTCAGTGCTCATGGTATTACACGCAATAGTCCTGGCCTCCTGGATGGTGGATCTGGCTTGCCTCATGGTTCCCCTGCTCGTTCTCTGCACAGCAAAACAACAGCACACAGCAAATGCGTTTCAACCTGCTCCTCACTCCCCCATAGAGCCCTAACCTTGGGATGGGGGGTGCAGTGGGCCTGCACCCGCCATATGCGTGCGCAGCCGGTGTGGCTGTATGCGCGGTGGGCAGCAAGCCCGGCCGCGCCAGGTCACACCCGTGCAATCGGGGTTCGCTGCAGCAGACACGCGGCTTGCGCACGCTCGCCAAGTGGCCAAAGTTGTGATGCGCTCCTTGCCGCGCTCCCGCGCGCCCACCTCCCCACAGCGCGCGCACGCGCAGGCACCCGGGCTGCTCAACGAAAGAAAGGCAGCGGCCAAGCTGTACAGCGTGCACACTGCCTTGGTTGCTGCGAGACCCTTGGGGGACCGGCACAGCTGGTCCCCGCCGTCCAGGGCGTCTGAAAACCTGCCACCTGCACAGCAATGGGCAGCCCCCCAGCAACTCTCCATGTACAGCACCCCGATGCGCGCGCCCTGCGTGCTGCTCTACACATGCGCGCAGGCAGCAGCGCACCGCACGCAGCTGGCCGAGCTCGCAACTGGCTGGCCCCAGACCTGGCACATGCGCGCGCTTGCGAGCAGTCTCTGCGCGCCCATGCGACCTCTACGCACGAGGCGGCCCGGCGGCCATGGGCTGATTTGCCCCAGATGCACAGAGGGCAGGCAGCCATGCAGTGCACGCAGCCAGCCGGCCAGCCCACAACTAATCTGAATGCATAGGCGGCAACGTCATGAGCACCATGTCCCGTGACGCCTCATGAAAACACACGCATCCAGCTGCCACGTCCCTGCTGCAGTGCAAATACGCACGCTGTAAGACTGCCCCACTTTTGCTGACCCTCCCCCGCCCCCGTCCCCCCAAGCGCTTGGTCCAAACCTTGTCAGGCGGGTCATGTCACACCCTCTGAAAGTACTTGCGCTGGCCACAGCGCTGCTGGTCGTCTTACAACCTGACAGCAAACTTCCCAGCTGACCGCACAGCAAATTCGCCCCAAGGGTGCTCCCAAGCTCCAAATGCGGTTTCCAAATGCGGGTTTTCAGTATAGAATCTACTGTAGGCTGCCAGCCTGAAACGCTACAGTTCGCGCTGCCGCATTACGTTCTCGAGAGTGACAAACGGAAAGCGCAGCTTGCCCGAGAAAGCTGCTTGCCAGGTGACAGCACCTGCAACCCGCGGACAGCACCCTTGGTCCGCCCTCCAGGTGGAGAGTCTAGCTTGAGCTGCACTCGCAGCACCTGCAGCTCTTTTTTGCGGGGCCCCCCATACCCCACGAGTCCATCGCCGCGGCCGCTTACCCACATCCAACGCCCACTGACCAGGACGCCCCAGCCTCACACCTACCGCCGCCGCCCGCCACGCCCGCGCCGCGCGCCGCCCGCGTGCGCCTGCGGGAACAGCGCGCCGCCGCCGCCGCCGACCTGGCTGCCTGCCGCCGGCGCCGGCGCTGCTGCCGGCGGAGCGGGCATTGGAGCCGGGGCGCAGTCCACCGCCGGGGCGTCGGCAACTGCTTCAGAGTCCGCTGCAGGCGGAGCAGGGTCCGAGGGCGGCGCAGGCGCCGGCGCGGCGTCGCTCGCAGCTGGCTGCTGCTCCTGCGTCCGCCTGGGCTCTTTCAGCGCTCTGGCCAGGGCCTTTGCAAGGTTGCTAGCCGCCCCAATAGCAGCATTACTTACATGAAGAAAATCTTGCACGCATGACGGCAGGGAGAAGCGTTGCGGGTGCTTAACTGACACGAAGTGCATTACATGCCTGAGCGTAGGAAGGCAAATAGCAAGAGCCAGGTCGGCCCCCTGATAGAGAGGAACAAGAGCGGCCGCATGGCACGGCGGCGCACCTCGTCTGGAGCGGCCTCTGCGGCCCCGGGGGCCGAGGCGGCCGGCGCAGCGGCGGGCGCGGGCGCAAGCGCGGCGCGCGCTGCGGCGGCCTCCGCCGCCTCCGCCGCCGCCGTAGCCTGCGCGGCCGCGCCTCGGGCTCCAGCTAGAGCGGGGCGGGTAGGGCAGGGCTGGTGTTCACACACATGTCGGGGCGCCATGGGGACCGCTAAGCAGTGGGCCCGGCCGAGGCCGGCAGCACTGTGGAAGCACCGCTCCCCACAGCAAGTGCCAGCACTCCATACCCATACCCCTGTGGGATGCAGCTGTCCTGTGTTTGGTATCAGCTCAGTGCCTGGGGGAGTGCTGCCACATGCGCTCGGCAAGCCCAGGCCCTGTGGCGTGCGCTCGAGCTCTTTCACTACCCAGCAGCCAGCTTCGCGGCGCGTATTAATAAAGAAACCAGCGCGTATTAATACGCGCTGGTTTCTTGAGCCCCAGAGGGTGGGGGCGGCCAGAAGGGCGGGGCCGTATGTAAGCTAGGACTAGCGCCGCCTCACTGTGTGTAGGGTAGAGGTTAGGGTAGGAGTTAGGGTTAGGGTTGGACGCCGCACCGCTGCGTTGAGCTGTGCCTTGTGCGTGGTCTCCAGCAGCTTCTCCACGCGCGCGCAGATGTGCTTGCCGCACGTCATGCGCTTGAGCGCGGTCAGGTGGTGGCGCACGCGCCCCAGCAGCTCCTCGCGCCGCTCGGGCGTGCACACCTGCGCGGCGGCGGCCCCGCGGTGCCAAGTCAGGCGGCGCTCCGGGCAGGCGCGCCGCGGCTGCTCGCCGGGGGGCGGCAGCGCGGCGCGGCCGCTGCACAGCTGGAGCTCAAAAAAAGAAAGGGGAAGAGAAGAGAAGAAAACCAAAGCCAAAACAGGCGCGGCGGCCAGTGGGCTCGGCGGGGAGACCTGGCACACTATGCCCGCCGCAGCTGAAATCAGGCCGGGGCGCTCTGAGGGCGGAGCCAGGAGGCTGATGAGCTCGCACATTGCCATGGGCCGCTCTCTGAGCACCTGTGCCCGCCGAGGCGATCAGCCGACCAGAAAACCAACGGAAACAGGGGATAACGCGAGACGAACAGACGCAAAGCAATGCAATGCCCAGACTCCTGCGCGATACGTGTCGACTGCCTGCGCATGGCGCGAGTGCGCAGGCCGACAGTCAGCCAGAGCATGTGCTTGAAAGCGTGCACGGCCTCTAAAACGAGCGGGCGCCTTCAAAGACCGTGCTATTCAAAACTGCGGACGCCCAGACCAGACCTGCGCAGACGCGCTCAGACGCCTAGCAACGGCCAAGGCAGCCAGAGGCACAGACACGGGAGACAGGGCAAGGGCGACGCCGCTAGCCGCAACTGCTGCTGGGCCTATGCGACATAGCTGCATGACCGCCTTTGGGCACAAAGGTGACCAATGGCGGGCACGCAGCTATGTTTCAGAGGAGCGGCGCAATTGCGCGGGTAACCGGCGGACTGGACAGGTTCATGCAGTCCGAGCTGGCATGCCTCTGCATCTGTGTGACTCGTCTGGATCCACCAGAAATGGTCACACAGACACAGCGGCAGCGTGCAGTCACGGACATCATGACCCCCCAAGCGCGTGAGGTGAAGCAGAGCGCAGATGCGCAGCGCGGCGACACCAGGCCAGCCAGCGAACATGCTTGCTCAGCTCGGGCCTGCTGCCACAGCACTGGCACAGCGGCCTGGTGCGGGAGGTCTGGCACACAAGCTCTAGCAGGGCTCCAAGAGCAGCGCCGCTGCAAGGCAGTGTGCAGAGTCCCATGCAGGACGGCCACATCACAAAGGCTCTGCAGCGCGATTGATGCACTATATCAGCCGTTAGGGCAAGGCAACATGCTTCCAGAGCACATATACACACATGCAACAGGATGGTGTCCTGCCGAGCTACATCCAGCCAAAGCGCACTACAGCTCAGGGCACGGCCACCTGATGATCCGAGTTGCACTGAAAGCAGCACGCTGTCTCAAAGGTCTCAGGCAACCTGCAGCCGACTGCTGGCACCTGGCAGCGCACCACTGGAGCTGCGCCAGTCTGACAGGCATGCAGCTGGCTCAGTGCCAGCATTACAAACAATATGCGGCAGGACACCTTCGCACCTAAGGCTGCAATCAAGCGGCGTGGCGAGCGCAACGCCCGGGCCGGCGCACCTCGATTGCGCGGCCCACGACGAAGTTGGCATACTGGTCCTTGACCATGGCGTTGAGCGCGGTGGCCGGCGCCGGGTCGTCGCTGGCGGGCGCCGCGGGGCCGGCGCCGCCGGCGTGGCCGCCCACCAGCGGCTGCAGCATCTCGGCCACCAGGCCGTCGCGCTCGTCATGGGAGCCGTGCAGCAGGCACTTCTCGACCAGGTTGCTGGAGAACTTGTGCATGCTCAGCTCGACCACGCGCCCGGCGATGCGGTGCACCATCGCCGTCCTGACCGCCGCCCAAGCCAGGCTCAGGCAGCGCCTTTGTTGACAGTGCGGTCAGGCGTGTCGCGGCGAATCAGCGTTGAAAGTAGGGTTGGCGAAGTGGCCTAGACACGTGACAGTCGGGTGCCAGGCACCAAGTTGCTGATACAAGCAGAAACGGAGTCACCCTGGGTGTCCAGCAGTCAACCCTACCTCAATTTGCAGCTGGGCCAGGGCGTGCTTGAGCTGCAAGACAGGTCGGTGCGCATCCTGTGCCAGAGCATGCACTGGGCAACGCTTGCGCCGGCGCTCAAAGCCCGCCGCCACTGTTTACTGCTCTGAGGCGGCCGCCAGGGGCGGCGCGCGCACCGGTCCTCGGTCGAGCCGTGCACGACCAGGTGCTGGCTGATGTAGTTGCCATACACGTCGCGCGCGAGGTCGAGCGCGGCGTCCTCGGCCTGCGCCTTGACGCTCTCCTTGATGTCCGGCAGGTGGCAGTGCTCCAGGACGCGCTGGATGACGCGGCAGCCATAGGGGTGCCGCGACATCGGCACCACGCCCGCGCGCAGCTCGCCGCCGCCGGCGCCCACCGCCGCCGGCGCGCCCTCCGGCACGGGCAGCAGCACCTCCTGCGCGGGGGGGGGTACACGTAGGGTTGGCAACGCCATAGCTCAGGATTTTTCTGTGGGTTTTTAATAACTGCACTCGGGGCGCTCTTGCTCACACACCAGTAGTGCAAATGCAGCCGGCCGCAAGTCAAGAGGTCAGAAGCAGTGGCGAGCTCTGAACAAGAAGGCTGTGCAAATTGTCGCAGGTCGCTGGTCGACACTGAAGCGCGCATGCACGGACCCTGCCTGCTTGCATGCATGCGCGGCACGCGATGAGGCAGCGGTCAAAAGGGCGGGGCGCGCCTCAAACACGAAGCGCGCGCGGTGCGAGGGCACGCGCTCAATGATCTTCTGGATGACGTGGTTGCCGTTCTGGTCGGCGACGCACGAGAGCACGCGCCCGCGCAACTCCGCAACCAGCGCGATGCGGCCGTCCTTGGCGTCGTCCGGCTCGTCGGGGTCCTCGGGGATGACCTGCCGGGGTTTTAGGGCGTGGGCGGGGTCAGGCCAGGGCGAGCGGTGCTGATCACAGGCTGGGGGGCTCAGGTGCAGTGCACTTTGGCAGCCAGGAGCGGCTTCAGCACGGACAGAGAGGAGCTCTAGCTACATGCGCTCTCTTCAGCGGCTCCCAAAGCAAGGAACATCCGATAGCAAGCGCACGTGGTAGGAATAGAGAACACCGTCTGCAGCACACCCTACGCAACCCTACCCCATCACGGCAGGCGCATTGCGCAGCAGGGCGGCGCGCCTCCAGCAGCTTCTGCAGCACGCGGCAGCCGTACATGTGGCGCGTGTGCGCCTCCACGTCGCCGGCGACCGCCGCCACGAGCGCCTCGCGCAGCGACTGGCTCCCGCACTCCAGCAGCTTCTGCAGCGTGAAGTTGCCGAACGGGTCCTGCGCCAGCGCGCTCAGCTGCTCGCGGCCGCCCACCTCCGCAAACAGCCAGTCCACCTGCGCGCCCGTCGCCGGCCGCCGCCTCAGGGGCACATAGCTGCACAGGCGGGAGAGCGCACACGCACCCAACAAGATACAGACATCAGCAGACGCTATGCAAGCGTGTGCTGCCAATGCTCACAACACTGCCCACAGTGGCTCCAACCTCAATCAGCAGCGAGGGACGGGCGCCCACCTCTTCCTTGGAGGCGCTGTCCAGCCGCGTCTGCACATAGCGGCTGCCATGCTGGTCGCGGCACAGGTCGAACACGGCGCCCTGCAGCCGCTGCGCGCGCGCGAACCCACGCATCACGACGACGTGCCCAGACATGCAATGCGGGGTGGCCTCGATGCGCCACTGCAGTGTTCATTTGCGCCGCAGCTTGCAGCTGCACAGCACGTCTGGCTTCCCCACATGCTGCTAGAACAGCATAGCAACGCTTCACCATCGCATGCATGCACGGGCAGACGCCCCTGATCGCCTCTGACTGCACGCTAGACCCCTGACCTCAAGCAAACAAAATCACTTTCACAGCCTGCTACAGCATTGCAGAGAGCGATTCAGCTTCGCCCTACAATGTCTCCTACATAGATGGCAGTGTCAGTTTTGAATAAAAGCACCGCGTCGGCATCAGACCGGCATCTGGAGGCGGGCGGGCGCGCGCGTGCAGCTCGATGTTGCCGGACGCCTTGATCTCCTCCAGCAGCTCGCCCACGCGGCCGGGCAGGTCGCGCCCGCGCGCGCCGTCCTCGCTGCGCATGCGCCGGTGCCCGCCGCCGCGCCGGCCGAGCGCCGGGTCGGGCACGCGCGCAGGGCCCAGCCTGCGCACAAAATAGATTTAGCGTAGAGCACCACATTAGATAGTTGCGTGATTTCACTGACTACTTTGAGTAGTATGTATTTCTTGTATTCCCCAATGGACCTGCCTCTCCCTGGAGCCCTGCAGTGCCGTACGCATGGTGGCAGCGGCGACTCCCGAAAGTCGGTATAGGACTACGGAGCGCATGCTGGGCCGTCGCCGCTTGCAGCCACGTCCGCCCACTTGACAAATGTACCCAAAGGACTGACGGGCGGGGCGTGCCTGGCTGCGTCCGCGCCGCTGCCGCCCGCGCGCCGCGCGCCGGCCACGCCCGCGGCGGCAAAGCCTGGCGCGCCGGCCGCCGCGCGCGTGGCGCTGTCGGCGTGCTCCATCCACTGCGCGCCCTCAAACCGCATTAAGGTCTCCTGTTGCAGCGCCGCCCTCATAGTGATCTGGGCGGCTGGGGTCGCCAGGGTCACATGCAGCCGCATGATGCACGCATGTGAAATCACCACATGCTCGGCTCTCTTTGCTTGTTTTTGTTCATGCTCCTGAGCACGTGTGCCCGGCATGCGTCAGGGCTGACTGAGAGAATCGTTCACCATAAGCTTTGTCCTGGTCTGCAATGCACCGTGTTGCAAGCATGCATGGGCATGGCGGCACGGGCGGCACATGGCCCCCGCGCGCCAGCTCCGACGCCCATGCCTTGCGGCGCGCGCAGCCGCAGCAGGGTCAGGGCGGGGGCGCACGCTCCGCACCTGGTTGCTGCCGCCGCTGCCGCCGCTGCCAAAGCTGCCGCTGCGGCTGCTGCTCAGGCGGCTGGCGGCCAGTGCGCGCGCGGTCGCTGCAGCGGTCGCGTCGTCCGCGGCCGCTAGCGGGTGGCCCTGCACGGGCTGGCGTGCCCAGCAGGCGCCTCACGTCAGGCCGCTGCTCTTAGGCGCAGCATGGGAGCCGTGACAGCAGGAAGACACGCTCTGGACTGTCCCGAGCTAGACTTCATGTGGCCGTGCACGACGACCGGCCCGCGCGCTGGCACATGTGGCAGGTACCAGAGGACACCCAGCTTTCAACTGCAACTGCAGGGAATGGTGCTGGCTGACAGGTGCCGCAGACCTGGTACGCGCGGCTGTTCCGCAGATGCAAACGAAGCAGCGGAGGCAGCGGAGTCGGCGGCGGCAGGCGCACCATGCTGCCGTAGGACCCCGGGCGCGGCATGGCGTGGTAGCTCGGGTAGCCCATCATCGGCGGCCCGGCCATGCCCGGCATCATCGGCACGTTGTGCCCGCTCGCATACATTGCCGCTGCTGGCCCCACGGATGCGCTCATTCACAGGGGCCGGATGCGGTGCCTTGCTGGGCAGATAGTGACTCTCCATTGCGCAGTGCAGAACCTGCTCTCGCAGTCCTGGGTCGAGATAAGGGCATGCGGCAGAGGGGACAAATGCAGGCTGACATTATGATGCGCCTCATCCCACCAGGCGGATCAGCGGGGGCGCGCACGGTCATATGGCAGCGGGTACGACATGGTCGCGGGGTTCCAGTAATACAGGGGCGCGTGCACAGCCTGCGCAGCCCGAGCGCAGGCTCAGGCAGCATGCAGGATAGGTCTAGGGCTGGCATGACCGGTAGGGTGTGCACCGCCTGCTCGCCCTGGGTGCGGCCCATGGTGGCAACCTGCCGTGCGCCTCGCGCTCAGCTGGCAGGCAAGTTGCACGCCCTCTGCATTTACAAGTCCCCAGAGCCCTTTCAGCGTGCTCCGCTGCCCGGCAGCAGCACAGCGAACAGGCGGCACGAGACATTGCAACACACCAAAGAGCTGGCCACACTCGGAAGGCCTGCAGCGCCACATGACAAGGGAGCAGAAGCAGCAGTGGGACTGGCACATATCAGCGAGCATTGCGGGACGCTCTGCTACCCGCGCGCTCGTGGCGTCCGCGCGCGTCACCACTTCACCGCCGACTGTCCACGCAGCAGGCAGGCCGCGCTGGGCAGGGGCGCGCCATGGCTGACGCGGCCGGCTGCGAGAGCGGCGGGCCCTGCGGGAAGTAGGCGGGCTGGTACGGCAGCGGCACGGGGTGCCCGTGGCCATGGCTGAGCGCGTAGTGCGGCACGCCGGGCACGGGGTACGCGTCTGCGCGCCGCGCGTGCCTCCGTCAGGCGTGGGCCGCTCGCCAGGTGCCAAGCTCGCAGGGCATGCATGAAGCCCCGCTGGAGGTGCGGCCGGCTGCTGCCACGCCAGCAGCTCGTGGTCGACAAAGCTGTGGAGTCCCTATGGTTGGGGCGGTGACTGACGAAAGGACGCTAAGCAGAAGCTCACAGCACATCCATACGTTTTGTGCATGTAGTTTATGTGATAGGTTTTGATAGGGTGTCTGCAACATGGGGGTCAGCCACAGGCGCTTCTACTACTCCTGACATCCTTGGAGCATGCGCCACTGACGTCTCTTTCTCTCACAAGCCTCAGGACAGTTTGCAGACTAGGGTAAGGGTAAGGGTGGGGAGATGCATGCAGAAGGCGGGCGGGGCGCGCACGCTCGACGTAGTGGTGGGCCTCATGGCGCGGCCAGCCCTGCTGGTACATGGCCATGTGGTGCGGCGCCAGCAGCGGCGGCGCATGCGCCTGGCCCTGCTGAAGCCGCAGCTGCTGCACCTGCACCGGCGCCTGTCGCGCAGCACACGAGATGCACGTCAGTCCATGACGCCTGCATCATCCGGGCATGCCAGCCGCTGGGAGGCACACTGACCGACATGCCAAGGAGCCCTGGCAGCAGCCAGCGCTCTGCGTCATGCCAAGGTGACTTGCAAGCGTCTGCAGGCAAGGGGTGCACCTGCATGCGTGCAGCCGGCGGGGCTTGAGCCCCGCGCCCGCAGCCGCCGCCGCCGCCGCCCTGCTTGCGCGCGCCGCCCTGCGCCGGGCGCCAGGGCTGCTGGCCTGCGGGCCCCCCCTGGCCGGCTGCAGGGGCGCCCTGGCCGCCGCCCTGGCCGCCGGCCTGTGGCCCCTGACTGCTGGCGCCTGCACGCTGCGGCTCCGGCATGCCGGCTGGCGCCGCGCGCGGGCTTGCTGCGGGGCTGGGAGCCGCAGGCGACATTGGCTGCACGGGCGGCTCCATCGGCAGCAAGGCCTCCGGCGGCATGGCGGGCTCTGCGTCCGCCGTGTCAGCAGCCTCCCTGCACGCAAGCGGCCAAGCATGTGAGAAAGGCTCTACGGGTGGCTACCTCGCATGCCCTACCATGGACCGCATGCTGGCGGGCAGCAACAGAGTTGCATGTGCATGCATGCATCCTTTCCACAATTGAGCAGAAAAGGCCATGTCCTCGACATCTGCAGACCTGTAAAACAGGCAGAGCCTGGCCCGCCGACTACTCACATCCACCATTCCCACACCGCACCCTAGCTGTGGGGCTGCCATTTTGCAAGCGTGGTAAGGAGTCAGGCACAGACAATGCTTGAAGGTAGTAATGAGTCGGACACAAGGGTGACACTGTCGGCGCACCCCGAGCACGATGCTGCAGACGCCGGGCGCGCGAGCGGCGGCGCTTCGTGCACGCCGTCGCCGTTGTGCTGCTCGTGGCCGCCGCCGCCGTTCTGGTGTGCGCAGAGCTCCGGCGCGGGCGAGCCGACCAGGCGCGCCTCGGCGTGCGGCAGCAGCCGCGGCGTGTTTGCCTCCGCCAGGATCTCCAGCGGCGTATCACACCCGGGTGGCAGGCACAGCACGTCCTTGGGGCTGCCCGCAAACTTGACCGCCCCGGTCACCCCCTGCCGCGCCCGGCACCCCGTGTGCCGGCGCCTCGTGCAAGCCTGTTTGTGCTTGCTGCCGTGGTGGTGACCTGCCAGCAATCAGCAGAACGCAAGGAGCGCCAGCGCCTCAAGAGCCGTGCGTGCGCGAACGGCCCTCGCCGGCGGGCCGCGGCGCGCACCAGGGTGACGTGGCTGAGCTCCTCGCGCGGCGAAAGCAGCACGCTGCCCGAGTTCGTCATGTGGCCGCCAGCGCGGGCTGCGCCGCGGGCGGCCGGCCGCCCCGCCGCGTCCACCCGCTCCTCGGCAAGCCGCGGGCTGCGCACGCGCACACACGCTGTGAGCGTCGCCAAGCCAGGTGTCCAGCCCCCCGCGGCCCCCCACGTGCGTGGCAAGAGCGCTGCGCAGAGTGTGCGCAAGACGGCGTCCTGTCCCATGACGGCGTCCCTGCGCCAGCTGCGCGCTCGAGCCGCTCTCAGCCACGAGCAAGAGAGGCCGGAGGAAGCGGACGAGGGGCTCGAGCAGCTCAAGGAGGGCTGGTGCTGTGCGGCCTCGCTCTGTGCCAGGCGACAGCCGCTCGCGCTGGCGCGGCAGAACAAGCGCCGAGTGCGGCAGGCCCAGCCTGCGCTGGAGTCCGCCTGCTGCGCATGGCAGTTGCATATACGTTCTGCTGTGCCGGACGCCTCAGTCAGGAGCTTGACTACTGCGCGGCAGTCCGACATCCGTCTGCATCAGCGAACATGGCAGCCCTGAGTGCATTCTGTCGCGCGCATTCCCACACTTTCCCACCACAGCGACGCTCACGCCTCCAACTCCAGCAGCGCAAGCGCCACCCGTGCAGCGCAGCCCCTTGCACAGCGCCTCCGACATCGCCGCGCCAACGCGCCACCAGGCGCTGGATGTGCGTATTACGCCAAGAGCATGCTTGTCGGCTGTCTGCGGCAAGCCTGGCGCCAGCGGCGTGTGCAAGAAACCCAACGCTGCGCCGCATGGCCGATGCGCATGCGCACTGCGTTTCACATCCACGTCCGCCAGCGGCCCACAAACGCACAGTGGCGCCACATGTACACGGCACGTATCCCAGCGTAATTGCCCGGCCATGCTGGCCGGCGCTGGGGGCTGCCTTTTCAAATAGACTAGATGCTGAGCCATCAGCACACCTAATTGCTGGACTTCCATGCTCCCAGCCAGCGTCCCGGGCCGCCCATTCGGAGCTGGCGGCAGCGGCATGACACGCACCTGTCGCAGGCCGGACCACCAACGCTGCCGGTCACTCCTCCTTGGACGGCCCCCACCACCGCGCTGCACGCTGCAGCCGGGCCGACGGTTGTACACGCCACCGCAGCAGCCCCCTCCTCAGCCCCCTCCTCCGTCGCCAGGCGTCGACTCGAGCCGCTCGACAGTACGGCAAGCCGCGCCAATCTGTCAACTGCCGCGCCACGCCCCGTCCGCTCGCTCTGTCCTGGCGGACGATGCGGTTGGCGCTCCTTTTTGCTCACGGCTCTCCCTCCTGTGGCTTGCATCCACGCCAGAGTAGCTGAGACAAGTTACCCTCTGAAAAACCTCGGCTCCAGTTGCTGTCTTCGATCACGACAAACAGGCATGTGCATGCAAGTGCGTATGTGTGGGGCGCATGATCTGAGTCGCCCCAGGCGCGCTGAGCGTGCGCTGTGCAGCGCGCGTATGACGCCACCGTCCTGCCCGGGTCCACAGCGGCCACGCCACCAACCACCCAGTATGTTACACTGCCGGTGCGTCACAAGTCGCACTCAATGCGCCCGCGCAGCCCCACTCCACGCGCGTGCAGGACCGCACACGGCGATCGCGCAGAGGCACTGGGTCGCCGGACGCAGAGGGAAAGGATCCTATGTCTATAAACAAACAACGTGCTGCCCACCGCAGCAGGGCACACGCGCACTCAGTGCCACGGCAGCACGCGCCCCCGCCGGTACAACCCGGGCTCAGTCAGGTCCAGCCAGCAGCCGGTGCTCACCGCAGCACGCGCCAGGATCACTAGTGCGTGCACGTCAACGGTCCCTGGTGGGCCGGCGCGCGCTTGCACAGCCACGCCCCGCCACAGAGAGAGCGGCTGCCAAAGCCAGAGCGCGCGCGCCACGTCGGCGCAAAACACGAGCGCGCGCCCCGTGTTGGCGCAAAACATGGGCGCGCGCGCCACGTCCGCGCAAAACACGCCTGCCCGGCCTGTGGGCGGCCGCGCGCGGACGGCGCCGCTCAGAACTTGAACGTCTCCTTGGACTTCTTGCCCTTGGTCGCCTCCTTGCGCTCGGCCGCCTTGCGCTTCTGCTGCGCCGCCTTGGCCGCCACCAGGTCCGAAAAGTCCTGCCGCCCCCGCGCACGCCGGTGTCAGGCCGCTCGCCCTTTCTTGGCGGCGAGGTTATATCACGCACGGGCGGTCAGGCCGGCCAGCACGCTACCAGCACACATGCCCACAGCATGCATGTGGCCATGTTGAAGAGCAGCCAAGAGACACACCAATCGATAACTTGGGACGAGACAGGGCAGCAGCGCGGGGCCACAGACTCTGGCATGCACAGAAGCCACACTCCGCCTCAGCCAGGTCGCCACATACAGCCGGGATTGCAAGAAGCACCCGCCAGGCCCAGATATACACCCTAACCCTACATGCAAGTCAATTGCGCCGCATAAGGCTTGGGCAGGCGCGCCTCGCGCGAGTGCACCGCGCGCTGCTCGGCCAGGCGCTGCTCGTAGAGCGCGCGCACGCCGGCCTCGTCCAGTCCCTCCAGCTCCGCGGGGTCCAGCGCAACTTCCACGTCGCCCGGCGCGCCGCCCGGCCGCAGCGCGTCCACCCTGGAACGGTGTAGGTTAGGTTTAGGGTTCCGGCTGCAAGCTGCTCGCTCAGGAGGCAGGCGGGCCGCAATGCGTCTGCCACCGGCCCCCGCATCGCGCCGCGCGGCGCTCTGTGTGCGTGTGACAAGCGGCCACCAAAAGCAACAGGTGTGTCACCTGGTGTGCAGGCTGCCGCGCCGCTCTATGCCTATCAGGGTATGGACACCACCAACATAGGGCCTCCCTGCGTGCGCGCACCGCTTCTGGCCCGCGGGCTGGCGCGGCGCGGGCGTCGCGCCGGCGGCCGCGGCGGGCGGGATGACGTAGGTGTGGTCGCTGCCCATGAGGTTGGCGCCCACTGCCGCCGCCTGCTGCTCCAGCACCGTGTACAGCGGCCGCGCCTCGCTGACGCCTGCGCGCCCGGCCGGCCGCGTCCGCTCCGCCCAGTGATTCTACCCCAACGCCCGGCAGTGACTCCACCCCCCAGACCAGCTCTGTCTGCTGTGCCACTCCCTGCCCTGTGCGCACGCGTGTGCGGCGCGGTTGCGACCGAGTAGCGCCCCTTGCAGGGGCACGATACGTGCGGCGCCCTGCACGCAGGCCTGGCCGACCCTGCGTGCTCGCAGGCACCCTGCCGCTTGTGGTCCAGCAACAGCCGGCCTGACTAAAAACGACCGGCTGTGACAGCAAGCAGTAGCCCATTGCCACAGTCACTGTGCCACCTGGGCGCCCAGTTGTTCTCAAAGACAACGAGCAAGCGCATGGATTTGATGTTACCATTGATCCTACATCGGCCTGCCCGGCGCGCGGAGCGCACCGCCGCCGATGGCCTTGGCCTTGCGCAGGTCGAGCACCTCGGGCGTCTCGATGCCGCTCGGCAGCGAGGAGTACCCCGACGCGACTGAGGCCAGGCCGTCCGCGAGCGCCTCGTCGCCGGCGGCCTCCTCCTCCTCCTCGTCCTTGTCCTCTTCTTCCTCCTCCTCTTCGTCGCTCTCCAGGTCCCCCCACCGCGCCGTCTTGTCCACCTGCGCGCGCGCCCGGCGCCCTGGGACCCTGCGCTGGGTCGCGGCCGCTGGGACCTGCTGCGCCACCGCCCCCTGCGCAGGCTAACGATGCGGATTTGCTGTTAAGTTGGGCAGCCGGGTGGCAGGAGCATACATGTGCGGCTATCAGACCACCGCCCACAGCTTGTTGGCGTCTCGAGCAACACCCCGAATCCCCGCAACACCAACCCTTCAACAAACCACAACTCCTCGTCAAGGCAATGAGGGCCTGCAGGCCGAAATGCTACTGCCGCACAAGCCTTCCAGCACACAGCTGGCTGGGGCGCGGGCGCGCACATCGTCGTCCCCGTCGAGCACGGCCTGCCCAAACACGTCGCCGTACAGGGGGTTCCCGGCCTCGTCGACCGGCGGCTTGCCCCAGCCGCCCGGCTGGAAGCCAAACTGGGCGCCCGGCGGGATCGGCGCGCTCAGCCCCGGCACCTGCGCAGCGCTGTTGATCAGAGCACCGCGAGGAGAAATGACACTCGAGACTACACAGCTCCTGCATAAGCGTGTCATCATCTGTAGCAATTTGTACTACCACGGTGTAGTACATTCAAGCCCAGATTCCTCCAGAAACATGTGAAGCACAGAACAAGAAACAACTGTCAAGGAAGAGGTCAAGCAGTCCAGGTGAAGACGCTGCTGCCATGTGATGATGCGCGTCGCGCCTTCAGGTCAGGGTAGGATGGCGGCGGCCCGTAGCGCTGCATGTTGATGAGCCAGGGCGGCGGCGCAGTCTCGGCCATGCCCAGCGCCCTGCGCAGCTCCTCCGGCAGCACGCCCGGCTTCGCGCCGTGCATCTGCGCGCCCGCCGCCGCTCGCGCTGCGTCAGGCAGCGCACAGAAGCAGATGCTGCTGTCCATTGGTTGCATGACAAGCTGCATAAGCATGTGCAAATGCTTACGGGAAAGGTGCGTGTGCATTTGCATCTCTCTGCATGTGTGTAAGGTGCATGGGCTCAGGTGCAATCACCGCGCATATGATGAGCACGGGTTCGGCTGACTCACACAACGCGTGGCATGCGCGGGCTCAGCAGCATCGCGCAGCCTGCGCGGGGGAGCGCGGGCGCGGCAGCATCGCGCAGCCTGCGCGGGGGAGCGCGGGGCCGGCCATGCCGCGCGCGCACCCGCGCCTCGAACTCCCGGCCCTCGTAGTACAGCGCGCCCATGGGCGTCAGGCTGGGCTTGGTCTGGTGCTTGAAGAACGCGTCGTGCAGCACCTGGGCGCGCGCGGCCGCAGCGCGTCACGCGGAGGGGCAGTGGCGCGGTGAGCGGAGCGCCAGGCGCCGCCAGGCAGGGAAAATATTTGTGAAGCATTTACCATACTATGACCGTCGCTGGTGAGCTCATCTAACAAATGAGGCCATAGTGGGAGGCTAGGTCGCGCTCCCAAGGCCACAAAACAACGAAGGAGTGAAACATGGAGCTCCCGGGGCGACAGGCCTGACGGGCTGGCCTCTGCGCGCCCTGCGCGCGCTCGAGCGGGCCGCAGGGCGCGCAGGCGGGCCCGCGGGGCGGGCGCGCGCGCCTGGTAGTCGATGTCAAGCTTGCCCATCTTCGGCTGCACCTTGTCCTTCTGCTTCTGGCGCAGCTTCTTGCTCTCCTCCTGCGCCGCGCGCGCACCATCGACCCCAGCGCGCCGGCAAGCCCTCCGCCACAACAGATATTCTTCATTCGTTCTGCGTCGGGTGGTTCACCAACGGCCAGCCAGCAGCTCTGCAGCTGCTGCCCGCCTGTGCACTGACAGCAAGAACAGGCACCCATAAGCTGTTCAACCATGCGGGCCGCGGGGCTCCCGAGTGCGCCGGGGCCGCGCCTTCTCCTGGTACGCCTGCCGCATCTCGCCGATGCCGGTCGCCTCGATGAACTCGGGCAGCCGAAACGGCGGCTTCTCCAGGCCGCGCTTGCCCTGCAGGTACTTGCGCTTCTGGCTCCAGTGCCGCGGCACCGGCACGCTGTTCCGGTACGCCTGCGCGCGCGCGCGGGCGGGCTCGCCGCCGGGCCCGGACTGCCAGGCCGGCGAGAGCGGCGCCCTGACAAAGCGCCCTGCACGCACATGGCTGACTGACATGTCTCATGCAGCATACCACGCGGACAGAGAATGAGCCCTGCACTACACCTGTCCGACCCCCGCCCCAGACCCCCTCCCCAGCTTGGTCCGGCGAGCGTGCACTCGACGGTGTGTCGGGGGCCAACTAGCTCATAGCTTGCTAACAAGCAACACAGAGGTCGTGAGAGCTCCTGGACAACCACGCGCAGGGTCAGCGCGTTCATATCACAGACCATTATACGCCCGCCCAGGCATCGCTGCCAGCGCAGCAAACCCTGCCGTGGCCGCAGACCCCGTCATACACCGGGGGGCCGCGCCTTCAGGTAGACCAGCAGGCGCGGATCCTGCGCGGTCACGTCCCAGACCTCCACCACCTCCGGCCGCGGGCAGCTCTGCTTCAGCTCGGCGATCTTCAGGCGGCTCTCCAGCTTGCGCTTGCGCTTGCTGGTGCGCGCCTCCGCGTCGCCCTCGTCCTCGCTGTCCGCGTCGCCGCGCGCGCCCGCCTCTGCCTCCTGCGCGCGCGCGCAGCGCTGCAGGCTGAGCACGCGCGCGCGCTCTGCGTCTGTGTCCGCATGCGCACGGCGTTGTCTGGCAACGCCACTCTGCGCCATTGGAGCTCGCCGCCAGGACACGAGCGCCCTGATGCAACCTGCGTTGCCGCCTCTGTGCATGCCCACCGCGAGGCTCCCATGAATGCGGCTCCATGGCGCCAGCAGCCAGCAGCGCGCTTCGCGCAACGGATGCCGCCTCCTCGCTCGAGAGCAACCTTGCAGCGGCAACCCGCGCATCATCGATCCACATAGTGTGATGATGACTGCCGAGTGCTGACGCCACGCCGGCCCGCACCTCCTCCTTCACGGGCTCCGCCTTCGCCTCCTCGTCGCCCTCGCCCTCCGCGGGCGCCGCGCCGGTGACCTCCTCCGCGCTCGCAAACTTGCTGAACACGCGCTGGAAGTCCTCGTACGGGTTGCTGGCGGGCTGCCGCGGGCGCGCGCGCACTAGCTTCAGGGTCAGGACGCTCTAGGCGCGGCTGGGCAAGGTTGTGAGCGTTGCGCCAGCACGCCGGCCGTCTGTGCCGCATCGCCCCAGCACGCGCCAGAGCAGCGGCACACCCAGGCCGAGCCCACCCATGCAGCGCAGGCTGTGCTATGCCACAGAACCACCCTGGATGCACTTGCGCGCGCGTTTTGAAAGGTAGTAAGACACCCGGCGCCCTTCCCTCGCGATGGGTTCGACGAGCGGGCGCACCGCGGACGCGCTGGGTGCGCCCGCGTCCGCGTCCGCGCCCAGGCGCGGCGTGGCGCCCAGGCCCAGCCCCGCGCCGCCGGGCGTCTCGCCGCCCCAGTCCGAGCCCAGCCCGAGGCCCGGCGTCGCGCCGCCCGCGCCCAGGCCCGGCGTGAAGCCCAGCCCCAGCCCCGCTCCGCCGCCAGCGCCGCCAACGCCTCCGTCGCCCACGGCGGCGCCGGCCGCCACAAAGCCCAGCCCGCCGCCCGCGGCGGCGCCCGCGCCGAGGCCGCCGCGCGGCGCCGGGCCGTCGTCGCCGAGCGGGCCGTCGGTGTCCATCGCGGCCGCGCCGTCGCTGGTGCCGAGCAGCCCCTCGTACTCGCGCGGCGCGGACACGTACTCGACCTCCACCTCCGGCTGGCGCGCGCGGGCGCAGGGGGATGACTCGCGGCCTTCGCCGTGCGCCGGCGGCAGCCTCCGGCCGCGCAGACTTTGGCGGTGCGACTCGGCGGCAAATAGGTGGTGCGCAGGCCCGCCGGGAAGCTCTATGTCGTTGACAGTAAACGGGCCCCACAGGCTGCGGCACCCCGGCTCTTTCAGAGAACGGCAGTAAAAGAGACCCCCGCGCGACGGGCAGAGGAAGACGCACCTTGGACAGCTTGCGCTCGTCGTCGTCCCCCCGCCGCGCCTCCAATGCTCCCCTGCATGGCCGCGCGCATGGCTCAGCACGCCGCAGCCACGGCCTCCAAGCGGTACTAGCCCTGTCGCTTTGTCTGCCGCAGGCACACAAGAAGCTAGTGCTGCCGTCAGAGCCTTGCACGGGCCAGCACGCGGACGCGCGTCCCGCGCAATAGCCGCAGCGCGGCGCGCAGCGCGCTGGCCCCGCGCAGTGGTGTGGTGCTTTGGCGCAGCGCCACCCCCCGCCGCGGAGCCCGCGAACGGCGCGCCGCGGCGCCGGAGAGCGGGTTTGCGCCGCGGCTGGCGCGGCCGCCCTCGCCGTGCGGGCCCCTGATCAGCCGCGCCCGGGCGCGCCGGACAGGCCTGCCGCAGCCGCCGGCGGGAAGGGCAGCCCGGCGCGCACCGCTCAGCCTGCTTGGCCGCCTTCTTGTGCTTCTTCCGCGCCGCGGCCCGTCGCCGCTTCTCCTGCTCGCGCTCCGCCGCAGTCAGCTTCCGCGCGCCGCCGTTCGCCAGCGGGCCGTTGCTATGCGCCTCGGCACCGGGCGCCCCCTCCATGCTCCCGTTCGCGTCCGCCAGCGAGCCCGCCTGCTCGTCGCGCGCCATCCCGAGTGCGAGCGCCGACCTCCCCTGCGCTGCGCAGGGCTCCACAGGACGGACGCTGGAAAGGGAGGCCTCCAGGTAGAAGGTAAAGAAGGCCAGCTCTCTTGGCCCAGCTAGGGTTGCCAAGCTAGGCTGTCCGCTCCCCTGGCGCTGTGTTGGCGAGAGCCAGAGCTACCGGCACGTGTGCCTGAGAGACAGCTCGCTGGGTGCTCCAGGCAACATGACTTGCCGCGCTATGTTTAGTGGCGCTACATCTCGAGCGCAGGCTCTGCTGAATGAGAAGGAACGGAGCACAGGTGCACTCAGCGGGGCATTTTGCTGCTGTGGAAGGTTGCGTGCCAAAGTCGACACGGTATTGTATCAGCATTGGCCCAGCACGCCATGAAAACTCTGTGTTGGGGCTCGCACCAGGCCATGCCTTGCCGTATACGCGCTCCCCGCGCTGTGCGTGGACGCGGCGTGGTGCTGCAAGGCTGCAGCAAGGCCCCAGCAGAGGCTCCAAGGTTGGCTCCTGTGCCAACTCGACTTCAAAATGTTTGGCATGTCTCACGCGCTTGCTCCCTTGGCATACTCCCGCTGCTGTTTAACGTGAAAGTCTGCCAGTCGCTGGTCATTGTTTGAGAGCCTGTGCGGCTGCTGCATTTAGTCTGTGAGACCGCTGCAAAGCGCAGGCGCGTGGGGCAGCCCGAGCTGTGCAGGCGGAGGGTGAGCACGGCGAGCCAGAGCCGCTGACACACACAGGCAACGACGCGGCACAGGAGGCCGCAGCGGCGCCAGCCGACCCGCGTGCGGCCCCCTTGAGAGCGCGTGTTCAAAACGTGTCTGCAGAGTCCCTGTCGCGGCCCCGCCCTGCTCAACATGCCCTACTCGACGTACAACACGACTGCTCAGTGTTGCTGCAGACGCTGTCCTACCCAGCATTAACAGAAGCCCAGCACACCATCTGCAGCGCTGCGCTTGCCGGCACGCTTCAAGCAGGCCTGCTCTTCTGTTGACCGAGCCGCAGCGCTCCCCGGCGGCAGCGACCCGAGCGGCCGCTCCGCGGCAGGCGCGCAGAGCCGCTTCCTGGGCGTGTGGTACCCGTTCCTGGCAGCCGCGCTGGCCACGCTGGCGGGCGTGCAGCTGACGCTGCCGGCGCAGTTCGCCGCGCGCGCGCTCATCGCGCCCGCCGGCCAGCTGGGCCCGGCGCTGGCGCAGCTGGGCGGCGCGTGCGCGCTTCTGCCCTGCGCGGCGCTGCACACGCTCGCGGTGCGCCGCCCGGCGCTCGCCCGCCCAGCACATCATCCAGGCGTGGCGTACAGGGTGGCGGGCCGACGCATGGCAGCGCTTGCTCGCGGCAGCCGCACCCTCCGCATTTAGCCGCCAGGCGGACCCTGCAGCCGTGGCAGTAAGCCGACGCCTGGTAGCTGGCCTTGCGCGGGAGCGATCACACGCCTCATGCACATGCTCGTTAACGCACCACCGTTGGTTGGGTGGCTGCCCGGCGCACTATGGCGCCGAGCGGGGAGGGGGCTGACGCGGCCTTCGGGCCTAGCAGGACGCGGCCAGGCACGACCGCTTGGCCAGCGCAACGTACCGGCGACTCAACCTGGGCGTGGTGGCCTACTTTGGCGTCCTCATGGCCAGCGTCGCCGCTGCACCGCAGGACGCGCTCAACCGCTGGTTCCGCGCGTGCGCCCTCCAGGCCGTATGCGTTGTCCATACGCCAAACTCATGGATCAGGCGGTGCAGGGAGGTGATTGTGTGGCATGGGTGTGGAATGTGCGCTAGGCTGTTCTTTGCACTGGTGCTCCCCTGCCTCCGCGGCGAGCTCCAGTCCACACGCAGGACAGGCTCACATGACCAGCGGTTGCCAGGCTGCACCGCGCTGGCGCTCTTTGCCTTTCCTGCGCATATACATTGCAGTGACTCACCCCCGTTCGCGGAACGCGTGCCAGGCTGCTCATTGCGCTCGCGCCCTTCGCATTCTCTGCGGCCGGCTCCGCATGGGTCACGACCGCCAAGGTGCGGCAGCCGCTGCCGCTGCTGCGCGAGGCACTGGCCGGGGCGGCTGAGAGCGCGGCCGGCCTGCTCAGCCCCGCGAACGCGGTTGCGGCCGGGTATGCCGCGGCCGCGGCCGCGGCGGCCGCTCTGGGCGCGTCCTTCCTCGGCGCGAGCCTGGTGCGCGTCCAGGCCGCGGTCGCGCAGGGGCGTGCTTGTTGTGCGTGTTGTGGAGGCGCGCGGCGCGTGCGAGCAGCGGCAGGGAGCCTGTTGCCTGCTAGCCGAAGTCCTCACAAGGGTAGTCCTCAAACACGATCATTGAAGGGTGCAGTGTCTATCAACACTTGGGGTCTGTTGTGATGTGCGCGCCGTTCCCAGATCAGCATGGACTGATGGGAAGGGTGCTTTAGAGTGGATGTCAAGGGTAGCATGCTCTGATAGGCTAGTTGCTCTCCTCTTCCTGTCATCCACTGCTCAACGCCGCGCACGCGCGCTGCGACAGGGCAGCGGGGCGCTGGCCGAAGCGAGCTCGCTATTCTTGCGGCGCTGCTTCGGCGCGGGGCTGCTGTTCCAGTCCGTCGTTCTGTACACGCTCAAGGTGCTGCGCCCTGGCTTCTCTGGCCAGCGCCGCGCCCTGTGCATGCTTGTCACATGCAGGCTGTGCCTGCGTGCCTGGCTGTACTCGTATGCATGCCACAATCATACCATGCATGCCACAAGCGAACCAGCGGCGTGCAGCCCACCATGCAACAGTGGCGCTTCCTACTTGTACCGTTCCACTAGTGGCACGCGCTGACGAGGAGAATTCTTACCGGAGTGCACGTCCCGCAGGACGCAGCCGACCGAGGCCGGCTGGGCGCGAGCACATTCAAGGCGCTGAACCTGGCAGTCTTTGTGGCGTCCCTCGCACAGAGCAACATCCTCGTGCGCGCCTACCTCGGTGGCGCGCTGCAGCCGGGCGCGCGCGCGGGGAGCCTGCTCGCCGCTGCACTGGGGCAAGCAGCGCTTGCGGGGTACCAGTACGCCACAGCGAGGAAACACTGATGGGCTGCAGGCTGGTTCTTCTGCCATGGTCATGCGTCTGTTACTTCTAGGTCAGTGGAAGCAAGCACTAAGTGTTCGTTTGGGCGAGTGATGAACGCCAACATGCAGACCACTGGGTCCCAGCAATGCCAACATCTCTGGGTACCGCCGTGGGGCTGGGTCAGTGCGCACTGTCAGCATTTTTTTTGGAGCGCTGTTCACACTCACACTCACATTAGCGCTGGAAAATAGAAGTGGTGCATGGTGGCAAGCGCATACTATGAGCAAGCAAGCGTCCTCCCTTTGCGTGCGTTCGCTACAATGTGAAAGCAGAAGCAAATGACAAAGTGAGTGCTGCTGCAATGCGCCACAGCTGCCAGGCAGTCAGTGCCAGCCTCTGCACTCTCAAGAGCACAGCACTTTACAGCTGCAAACGGTTGCTCAGCACCAATGATGCAGGTGACCATCACTTCAAGTGCTTTGCTGCTCAAGCGCAGCACACGCAGCCTCCTTTCACGTGCCCCCCCTCCTGGGCATAAGTGCCTGAGTGCGATAGAAGCAGCGAAGGCCATTGCCTCAGGCGTGCTGACCGCTGCGCAGGTGCAGAGCTGGCGGGCAGTTTTGGCAAGCTCCTCGTCGCCAATCGCGGCGAGATCGCCTGCCGGGTGCTCGCCACGGCGCAGCTGCTGGGCCTGCCCACCGTCGCTGTGTACAGGTGCCCGCCGCTGGCTTGCAGCTTTCAAGCACCCCAGATGCCAGTGCTGGCTTGGGGCACGCAGAAGCTCCCTGACACTGCTCCTGCGTGGGGCCTTGCAGCGAGGCCGACCGCAACGCAGTGCACGTCGGCATGGCGCACGAGGCGGTGTGCATCGGCCCTGCGCGCGCCCAGGACAGCTACCTGCGCGGCGACCGCATCCTCGAGGTCAGCCCGGCAACTCGTCCGAGCTGGCTCCTGCACAGGTTTTTTTAACTGTTCACCAACGTTCCTGTACAGCCTGAAGCCACTGTATATGTAACGTGCCGCTCTGGCACACGCAACGTAAGGGCCTCTGCTAGACAACGGCCGCTGCAGCAGGCCGTTAGTGTGCCGGGCATGGCCGCCTCAGCCCGGCACAGGCTCCCGGACGGCGCAGGTGGCGCACCGCGCGCGCGCGCGCGCCATCCACCCCGGCTACGGCTTCCTGAGCGAGAACGCGGGCTTCGCCGCGGCCTGCGAGGCGGGCGGCGCGGTCTTCGTGGGGCCGCCCGCGTCGGCCATCGCGGCCATGGGTGCGCCGGTGGGCACGCTCACCGTTGTGCCCGCGGGCTGCATCAGCAGCTCCATGCGCTGCTAGTTCGTTCGGCCATGTCCGCTCTATGGACTGGGCATGCGGGCATGCTGTGCTTACCGCCGTCAGCTAATGCTGTCAATGATGAAAGCTACACCCGGATTGCAGTAGTGAGCAACCCAACTGCTGGCCGAGGTCTCGGCTATCCCATGGGGGGATTGATCATGTTAGTGTGTGGCAACCCGCCAGACATGCATGCATTGTGCGCTGAAGGTGACAAGGGTATGCCACTGGGTGTGCAGCCGTCCTGCTCAGGACGGCGCAGGGGCTTGCCTCCTCAGGCCCGCAACCGGGTGCATGTCACGTGCCCGATGCCTGACGCGCCTGGCTGCGCGCGGCCAGGCAACAAGAGCGAGGCCAAGGCGCTCATGTCCGCGGCGGGCGTGCCTGTCGTTCCCGGCTACCATGGCCAGGACCAGAGCCTGCCCAGGTCCGGCGTCGCTGCAGGGTGGCTGTGCATGCAGCGAGCAACAGCACACGCATGCGGGAGCTCCTCGAGTCAAAGAAGCCGGGGCGCGCTCCGCGTGCGTCCTGTGCAGAGATCGTGACTGCGTATGCAGCCTGGGACCCTGTAGACCACACCAGATCTGCTGCGTGGTGTTGCACAACCACGAGGTGTGTCCTGGGGTACTCGGATACACATACAGCAGGCCTGCTCGCTCAGGCCCGCTCGGAGCTCGCTCTAAGCCAGCGCACCGTCCGTGACGGACGCCCTGTCAGTGGGCCCATGACTGCGGAGCCCGCCCCGCTCTAGCTCACGCCTGCCAAGCCCTGAGCTCAACATGTGAACCTCCTGAGTCTGAGTGAGCCGCCGCTGCACGGGCAGGCTGGTGGAGGAGGGCCGCCGCATCGGCTTCCCGCTGCTGGTCAAGGCCGTGCTCGGCGGCGGCGGCAAGGGCATGAAGCTCGCACGGGCGGCCCACGAGCTGGAGGCGCGCCGGGACACCTCTCGGCCTCTCCTGTGACATCAGGTCTTTGAATATGGGGGTGATTTGGACGCTGTGCGCAATGCGTCGGCCCCTGCGCGCCGCCAGGACGTCCCATGGAAGCACTGTGTCGTATAGGAGTGCGTAGTGCTTGCTGCGCATTCTGTCAGCCAGACAGTGCCGCTGCGCGTAGCGGCAGGAAACGCTGTGCGCCACAGGGCCAGACGCGCACAGCCTGGCAAGCAGCCATGCTCCCGCCTTATTACAGCGCCAGGCGCAGAGCGCGCCTGCGGATACCCTACCCTATGCCGCGCGCAGGAGGCGCTGGCGTCCGCCAAGCGCGAGGCCGCGGCCGCCTTCGGCGACGAGCGCGTGCTGCTGGAGCGCTTCATCGAGCGCCCGCGGCACATCGAAGTCCAGGTTAGGCTGTGACCCTACCTTGCACCTTACGTGCCGCATGCATGCTACATGTCATGCACAGGCAGTGGACATGTAGCCCTTGTTTGTATAAAACGGCAGTTTGCTGCCTGACCGGCGAGCCTGTGCGCCAAGACCATTGGAGCAGAGCAGTCAGGCGAGTCTGGGCGTCGGGCAGGGGGGTGATTGACTGCTGGGGCTCACAGAATACTGACCAGTTGCTGCGTGGCCTTGCTGGTAGGCGGCAAATGCTGCTGACAAGCATACCAAGTCCGTCGCTGTGCAGTGATGCGAGTCGGTGGCCACCAGGTGTTTGCGGATGCGCACGGCAACATCGTGCACCTGTACGAGCGTGACTGCAGCATGCAGCGGCGGCACCAAAAGGTGCTGAGCCGGCTCATGCTGCTTCATGTGTGAAGCGAACCAGTGTTTAATGCTCCACACCTCATCGACATGCTCCTCATGCTACGCAATCCGGTACACCAAGCCGACAACAAAGGCTGTGCGTAGCCGCACCATGGACGCTCCAGCACGGCGCCGGGCGCAGGTCATTGAGGAGGCGCCTGCGCCCGGCATCGACCCTGCGTTCCGGGCGTCCATCGGCGCAGCCGCGGTGGCTGCAGCGCGCGCCGTGGGTTACCGCAATGCCGGTACAGTCGAATTCATTGTTGACACGGATTCTGGCGACTACTACTTCATGGAGATGAACACGCGCCTGCAGGCAAGCCGCGCGCCTGCATGAACAATCGAGGGCTGGTGCCTGTTGGTCGCAATGTGCTTCTGGGTCTGCACATACCCCTCGGGTGCAGGCTTCCGCGGCGTGGTGAGCGCCGCAGGCCAAGACCGCATCCCAATTAGCCTGCACCTGAGGCAGACTGCGCCTTGCTTATGATGCCACTCTCGCTGTGCGGGTGCACGCGGCCGTACGCCCGTCCTGTGAGTGTAAGCTTTGGGTGAGGGTGATGGGCGGTGGGGTAGGGCCATGCTGCCAAACTCCGCCGGCCGCCAGGTGGAGCACCCGGTGACTGAGGCGGTGACGGGCGTGGACCTGGTGGAGTGGCAGCTGCGCGTGGCCGCCGGCCAGCCGCTGCCGCTGGCGCAGGCGCAGCTGCGGCTCACGGTGCGTTGCGGCGCAAGCGTGCCTTGCCGCGAATGTGGCTGCAGCCGGGGGCAGCCACGCCCACGCTATGGTCTGGGTGGTGAGATAGTAGCTGCTCCCTGGCCGGAGGCAGCTGTTGCCGCCTGCCACGCGATGCGCTCCGAGGGCAGCATTCGCTTTTTGCCACCATGACATGGCACGTGACTCAAGCTTGTGCAGAGCGGCCAGGCAGGGAGGGAGATCGAAACACAATTGCTGACTCGCACGGCATGCGCCAGGGGCACGCATTTGAGGCGCGGCTGTATGCGGAGAGCCCCGCGCGCGGCTTCCTGCCGTCGCCCGGGACGCTGCGGCGCTGGCGGCCGCCGCCCGCGGCCGCCGCCTTTGCCTGGGACGCCGACGTGCGCGTCGACAGCGGCGTACAGGAGGGCGACGCGGTGAGGCCCGCGCTCGCAGCCTGGTGCACTGTGGTCGTGCCAGCAAGCTTACAGCTATGGTTGCCCAGCTCGCAGCGTTCTGTCTGCTAAGAGCAGATGCACCGGACCTCAGGCGTCTGCCAATGCGCGGTGCTAACCTGGCTATCAAAGATGCTGCTCGCGCCCTGGATGACAACGGTCAGCCTGGCGAGGAACAGGTGGGCCAGCACTACGACCCCATGATTGCAAAGGTGCTCGCGCGCGGGCCCGACCGCGACGCCGCACTCGCGACGCTGCAGGACGCGCTGACTGAGCTGGAGGTGCGGCATGAGGCACCAGTGCCCTTTGCAGCACTTGGAAACATGCACGCACTCGCAGATGCATGAGTATGCGCCGCACATCCGCCCTTGGCAAGCACTGAGAAGCAAATGCGTGGCTGAACGCCCTGACACACCAGGGATGTGATACGGTGAAGCACTGTACAAGCATGAAACCGCACTTGAAGTACATCCAAGCTAATTTGTGCATCTCATGTACGCTTAACCGTGCATGCCACTCAGTAGTCTGAACATGTAACGTAAAGAGTTGTGCACAGAATCACCAGTATTACACTGCTGGTATGTGAGTGCGTACGGCCACTCGTCTGCTTATCGGTGCTTGCCGAGGTCGGACGTGAGGCGCGTCCTTGCACATCTGCGCGCGCGCACGCAAATATGGGCATGCTGCAAGCTCTACATCGCTGAGGAGAGCGTAGTTGGGCCTGCGCCTCCTGCACTTTGAACGTTGAACCCTACCCTGCAGGTGGGCGGCCTGACGACCAACCAGGCCTTCCTGCGCCGCCTGGCCGCGCACCCGGCCTTTGCGGCCGCCGAGCTGGACACCGCCTTCATCGGGCGCCACGGCGCGGAGCTGACGGCGGTGCCGCCGCTGGCGCCGCAGGCGGCCGCGCTCGCCGCGCTGGCGGCGCATGCGCTGTCCGTGCACGGGGTGAGCAGGATCTCTGGGAGACCCTGCTCCCTCTGGCAGTAGCCAGACATGAGGTCCACCTGCGGTTGCGCCAAGTGCAGCAACCGCAGCGCGGCCTGACCTGAGCTCGTGGCTCATGCTGCATGAACACATGGACAGGGTGCTGCCTGATGAGCAGTGCTCGGATCTGCCATGCATGTCAAAAGCCCTCAGCTCCATGCCAAAAGTCAGACATCAGCCTTCCAGGCGGCGGAGGCGGCGGCGGGCGCGAGCACCGGCCCGCTGACGGCCTGGGACGTCCCGGACTCACTGCGCCTGGGCCACGAGCCTGTCGTGGCGGTGGGGCCGCTGCTGCGCGCGGCGGACGATGCCAGCCTGACCGCGCGGCTGACCCCCGCGCGCGACGGCTCCATCCGCGTCCAGGTGATGTGCCGCCGCGGCTGCTCCTGTAAGTGCGCTTGCTGTCACTCGTGAAATATGCGCTGTATCGAGCGCTGCGCGCGTCTGGTGAGGCGCCTGCGGCTAGAAGTGCCAAGGTGCCGTGGTGGGAGCAGAGAATTCTGCGCACTTTGCCACCAGGGACTGGGCGCTGAGGGGTGGAGTCCCCACCTGTTTGGCAGTAAAAGGCACATGTCTGGCTCTCCATCAGTGCACTGGATGTCGAGAGTGGACCTGGTAGCGTATGCGGCGCGTGCAGGGGGCCTGCGGCCAGGACTTTGACATCACCGCGCGGCACCTAGCGATCGGTGTAGAGGGCGGGGCGCTGGCCGCGGAGCTGGACGGGCAGCAGCTTGCGGCCGCGCTGGACAGCCACATGCACGGCGACGAGCAGGCGCGACCATGCGCGCTGCTGCCCTTGAGCTCTCGCAGCCTCCGGCGCAGCTCGTGGCTGAGTGCAGCGCTGCTATACGCTGACCTCACCTGACACCTACTGCCAGGCAGCAGAGTGTCTGAAGCCAGCCTCGCATTGAACCTTGCTTGCTCCATGTACTCTCTGCGTCCCCACCCTGCTGACAGCAGCCTAGTCAGACATATGCCATTGCGCTCGCAGTCATGGCCGCACAGCACGCATGCACTTCCCGGAGATTGAGCAGAAGATCCAGACGATGGGGTAGATCAGTAGATGGGTACCGAAATATCTTTGAGCCTCACGGGGTCCACTCTTCATCCTCCAGGTCCTGGAGATGTGGGTGGGCGGGGAGGCGCATGAGTTCCGCGCGCGGGTGCCGCGCGTGTGGGCGCGTGAGGGCGCCGCGGCTGCCGCCGCGGGCTCCGTTGTGACCCCCATGCCGGGCCGCGTCATCAAGGCGCGCGCAGCCGCTGCGATCATGTCGCGCAAGCCTGCAGACTTGCTGCGTGTCTTCTCGTGGCCAGAAGCATGAAGAGAACACGTGGGCATGCAAGTTCACCACACTGTGCCACCAAAGCACAGCGGCCACTTTGACTACACATGTGAAGAAGTTGGGACTTTGTCATGTGTAGTCACAACGACTTCACTGTGACGCTGCGAGGCTGCCCCCGCTTAATTTACTGGTCGCATAGGCAGCGGGCCGCATGCCGCCTGGGAGCCTGGAGGCTCTCGTGAGGTGCGGAGGCGGCGCAGGTGCTGGTGGAGGAGGGCGCGGAGGTCGCGGAGGGCGACGCGCTGCTCGTGCTGGAGGCCATGAAGATGGAGCACACGGTGCGCGGACGCCGGCCCTGGGACGCGCATTCGTCGCTGGCATGCTGCGACCTGCACCCCTGCCAGATGCTATGCGCTGGTAGTGAGCACTATGAGAGGGCATGTTGGTAAGGGAAAGCGGCGACCAGGCGGCTGCACGTGCCACTGTGAGACGGAGCACATGTGTCGCCTCTGCTGCCTCCTGAGCGGCGAGGGGCATGCAGCAAGGTGTCACAGCAAGTTTGCAGTCGTCATTGGCCTTGTGTGGGATGCGCAGGTGCGAGCGCCATGCGCTGGGGAGGTCACAGCGCTGGCAGCACTGGCAGGCGCGCAGGTCGACGACGGCCATATGCTGGCCGTCATTGTGCCATCGGCTCTGAGCCGTGCTGCGGCAGCAGCCTAGCTGCTGGTGCCTGGTTGGCGTGTGTACCATGTGTATTAATAATCTAGATTGTATATGCACATGTACTTGGTAGTTTCACAACGTGACAGGCGCACATGTTGTTCAAAGTATGTAACAGACATCGTGAAACTTTACAGGCAGGACCTTCCGGCATGTGAAGGGGAGTGGGCATCATCACGCACATGATTACAAACGCTGCTCAGTCTGTAAGAAATAAGTAACACAACACCATTGGTGCTTCTTTCAGTGGATGCTATCGTAATCTGTCGCCGCATTGAGGGAGCCTCCTACTGAATTGTTGTCTGCATTCAGAAAAGAGAGCGCTTGAGTAGCTGCGCACTGCCGTAAAGGAGATGAACCCAGGTCACATCAGCGTGCTGGGCCGTTGCGCAACCTGTGGAGCATCATCAGCTGCCATGCACTCCTTGTCCAGGCAAGGGCCTCAATGCTGCTGTCTTGCTGTCAGGTTGACACGAGACTGAGAAGCGCGGAGGTTTGCCGCAGGGAAATTGGCCTTTGTCTCTGCTCAGCACCGCGGTCAGGTACGTGCCCAGGCAGTCTTGGTTGTTCCCAGCTCTACAGGCTTTGCAACGTAATTGAACTGGTTTCATGCGTGCAGCTCGTCCAGTCAACCAATGCCGCAGAGCCTTTCGCGTGTATGCTGCAAAAAAGGTGCGGCGGCCTGGGTGTTGCCGCCGCATGCTAGTTGTTGTGCATGGTTGGACAATCGGAGCGTTTTCCCACACTGTGAACCCGCTCTCCCCCACGGTGAAAGAAAGTTGTTGCTGCGTGCTTTGAACTGGTCCTCGACAAGTAAAGAGGCCAGCTCCGCCAGACAGCAACATCTCCTAGTGGCTGCACCTCAAGAGCTGGCCCTGCAACGCGGTCCCACTGCCGCACTCCATACGTTTGACAGGGCCTCACGCAGGTCGCTTGCTGTCAGGGCACTGAGCGTCCCCAGCAAGGCGTGGCAGGAGCACCGCACGTGCTTGTGCAGCCCCAAGCGCTGCACCCGTGCCGGCCTGCCTTGCAGGGCGGGGGCAAGAAGCAGGGCGGCCAGAAGAAGGGGCCGGGGAGCTTGATGGACAGCAAGCCCCGGCTGCCATACCAGGAGACGGCCGTCATCATGCAGAACCTGCTGCTGGTGGAGTCGTACCGGCGCAAGGTCGGCGGGTGCGGCTGAGCGCGCCCGCCGCACTCCGGCTGACCTGACGTGCCCGCATTTGTGTGCTGGCGCATGCATACGGCGGCCTCGCGGTATCCGGGCAGCTGTGTTGCTGTGTTGAACATCACCACGCGCCTGTGCTGGCGGTCGACATTTGTCCCGTCTTACAGTAGCAGCGCCATGGGAGTCACCTTTGTGTATGCCGTTTTTGCAGTAACGTATATATTACGTGTAGCTGAAGTCGCACACAGTAACATGCAGCAGCATCCCAGCGGCTGACAACAATGAATACAGTAAAAAGTATCTCAATGTATCAATGGACGTCCTGAAGGCAGCGGGGCTTGTAGACCCGGCGCACCCATGAGGCAGCAGAGCCCCCCGCTCTCAAGCGGCATGCAGGGAGGCATGTCTCATAACAGCAAACAGCGCAGGTACATCCTGGAGGATGTGGAGCTGGCGGACGCGGCGCGCGCGCTGTATGAGGCGCCCTTTGTCGTTCTCGCGCACGACAAGTTCGTGTCGGACGAGCCGGTCTTTACCTATGCCAACCAGGCGCGCTTGGCGCTGGGCGAGGGGCGACGCGGGCTTGTGTGTGGGGTAGGAGCAGAGCCACGCGACTTGAACATGCCCAGTTCACCCCGGCGCTGCATGCCATGCAGCCTGTTGTGCCCACCCTTGGCCCGCCCGGGGCATGGCCACAAATGGCACAATAATACAGTGCCTGCCTCGCGGCGCAGCACCGGCGCGACAGAGTGTGTCTGGCGGGTCAGAGCCGCGCAGAGCCCTGTGTAAAACCCGTACCATGCTGGCTGGGGCGGCAGGCGGCGCTGGACCTGTTCGAGGCGACCTGGGAGGAGTTCATCGGGACGCCCTCGCGGGTCAGCGCGGATGATGACGCGCAGGTGCGCTGCGTCAGAGGATGGGGACAGGAACGCCGCTTGTGGCCACGCTGGTCAGCCTTAACGTGAGAGCTTTGCAGTGCGCCGCATCTGTCACAGCGCATGATGCTGCAAGCCTAGGCAGTTTGGCCAAAGGTATGCACTGCTGCGCACCGCAGGTCAATAAGGCTGTGCGCACTATGCGCGCCCGCAATGTGCACGCGCCTGCTGCTGTGCAGCAGGGATTGTGAGCTTCTGCAAGCCGCTCTGTGGCGTGACTAGGCACAGGAGGCGCGGAATGGCGTCCTGGATGAGGCCGCAGATATGGGTCACCTCAGCGGCATCACGGCATGGCGAAGGTCGCTGAAGGGCACGCGATTTCAGGTACGCGCGCATCCTCGTTCTGGGCGCTTGATGAGACAGAGGCGGGAAGCCAGAGCATGACCTGTGCCATGCTATGGTCTGCTGCAAAACCCCTCTGGTTTCCGGAGCGGCTTGCACTGGGTGTCAGCTCGGCGTGTCCTGTGTGCATTGAGTGGTCTACGCAGTACCATTGTCGCCACAAGGGCGCCAGTGCTAAATCATGTACCTGGCCTGTATCAGCAGTGGAGAGGCTGGGTTGCTCCGTGCTGCAGATGTTGAAAAGTCCTCGAGCTTCTCCTCTGGGCGGCTGCTGAGACGCGACCGGTCAAAATGTATGCACACTGACCTGGGCGCCTGACCTGGGCACCTGTGCAGGTGCAAGACGGCCTCTTATTCACCATAGAAGCCCCAACAGGCGCGCCTGCGTCGGCGTGCTGGCTGCCTTTGCGTGAAAAGAGTTTTGGCGCGCTGACTAGAAGCGCACCCAGAAACACCTGACAGCAGGCAGGCTGTTTGCTCTTCTGTGCGGACAGCCAGGAACCCTGGCCGCATGGGCACAGGGGTTACGCGAGGGGCGCAGCGGTTGCTGTTACTCACGGCTGCAGCCGCATGCCCGCACGGCCTTCACCCTAACCCCCAACTTGCAGGCCAGAAGGTGGGCCAGGCGGCGGTGATCAGGCGCTGGGTCTTTGAGGACGGGCGCGAGGGCGGGCCCGACAGTGGCGCCGCGGCGGCGGAGGACACCGGGCCGCCGAGCGCGGCGGACGTCGCGGCGGCGGAAGAGGCGGTTGCCGAGCAGGCGCGCCTGCCGCCCGCCCGGGACTGCTAGTTTGTGCGCTGCATGGTGCATCGGAGGGGTTGCAGCGGAGGGGGCTGGGAGCGTTTGTGGGCCGCCTAGCAAAGCCCGTGCCGCTATGGATGAATGCATTGGGCTGGGCACTGCCTGGTGGACACTGTGTCTGCGAGAGTGGATTGCTGCACCAATTCCTGGCATGAGGCTCATGCTCGCATGCAGGCACTGCTCAGCTGTGCGCCGCGCTGCCTTGACGCCAGGCTCAGACCGGCTCCGACCGGGAAGTGCCCTGCTTGCTGCCCTGGTGTGCGACCACTGATGTCTGGTGCCCGGCGTGCGGCCAGGCCGCTTTCGTGCGCGTGCTGAAGGAGGAGCAGGGCTTGGGGAACGAGGAGCCGGGCGTGGCGGACGCGGTCGGCACGCTGCTGCGGCGCAAGGCGCGCCTGCGGGCGCTGCAGGACGCGGCGGCGGCCGCGGCGGCGGAGGGTGCGGGCGGGGGCGCTACAGATGCGGCGGCGCCCGTGCAGGCGTAGCCGCACGCACCCATGCGCGGCACGCGCCCACAGGCGCGGCCCGCTCCGCGCGGGCCCCTGGTGGCCGTGCACTCTCTGGTCGCCGTGCGCGGTGACTCGCGTAGTGCAGTTGGCGCGCAGCAGGCGTGTGTTGCAGTGCGCGGTTTGCGCAGTGCCTTGCGCTGGGGCAGCGTCTGCAGGCAGCCTGCTTTTGTGAGAGGGCACGCTTTGTTGCAGACATTGCAGGCAGCATGTTGCCTGCCACTCTAACACTGGCTCTGTCACACTCATATTCAACATGACGGTGGCCCAGGCTACTTGCAGCCAGGCCTGCTCTCCTCAGGGAGGCATGCAGCGTTTGACAAGCATCACCACTAAAAACGCATGTGCTGATATCTGTGGTACAAATCCCAACACGTAAGTTCTGCTGTGTCGCTTGACAATAGCATGCGCACATACATGGTCGCCCACATGGTCGCCTGCATGCGGGGACTCACAAGGCCAGCCAAAACAACACAAGCGCCTCAAGGTGATCCTGACCAATGACTAAATAACACTGGCATGGCAAGAGCAGCGTACACAGAGCACTCAGTTGCTCCACAAATGTTTGGGGCCCCCGCTTGGGGCTCACCAAAAGCATCCTGATCGTGTGACACTTTTTCCTGCTCAGTGCGTGCAGCATGCCGCGCCATTGCGCAGCCAGCCAGCGCAGGGAAATGCAGGCTGTGGCCTGCAGGCCCCCAGTGTCAAGTGAGCGGGGACGCAGCCATTGAGCCGACAGCGGCGTGCTGCCCTCAGTGGGCTTGCGTCAAGTGTCAGCAACATCAAATCAGCCCGGCATGCCGTCCAGCCATGCAGGGGCCGGGAGGCTTACTGCCCCTGCATGCTGGCTTGGCAACCTCTCCCCCATGTCACGCGCCACTTCTTGAGGCCACTCTGCTGACAGCACCCTACATCCTGCCCTACTGGCCTCTGAGGCAACGCCTGCACAACTTCATCCTGCCGCCCGTCCACTTCACAGGCGCGCCGCATGCATGGCAGCGCGCCGCTGCGCTGTACCGGCCCTCCTGTAAGAGCCAGGCGCAGAATAATATTCTGCTTGCATCCATCAGCAACAAAAACACTGAAACTGGGCCAGCAAGACCCGGCCCTTGGAAAAACCTGCATGCGCACGCCGCCGCAACGCGGGCGCGCAGAGCGCGCGCCCACGTTCCGAGCAGCGCCCGCATGAGCGAGCGGGGTACGTCCAGCTCAAGTTTGACTTCAAGCTACTCAGTTTCCTGAAAAAGCACCTTTGGAGGCTGTCTGGGGTGCAGCTCTGCAGCGCAAACAAAGCCTGCCAGGAGCCCAGCAACCGCGGGCGGCCGCCATAGAGCGCACGCCCCCGGCCGCATGTGCACAAGCCTGTTATTTCGTCTCGATGGCGCAACCCGCACAGGCAACATGCGCTAGCGCCTACGTGTTGCTAGACATGCCCCGATCCTTCCCCTACGCCAAAGCTGTGCCCTCATATGCGGCATATGCGGAGCCCGCGCGCTCCAGCCACAGCATGTCAACAGACCCATCCCCTGACCCTAACCCTGACAGCTGCTGCTGCAGCATCGCGGCCGCGCCAGAGCCCAGCGAGGTCAGCCCGCTCGCCTGGCTTGCCATGTGCGGCACCAGAGGGGGCGTCGCAGGGAGCTGGGGCTGCGTGGGCCCCTGCGGGAATGCCATGTGATTGAGGTTGGCATCTGGAGACTCGGGGGCCCAACTCATATGCGGCGCGCCGCCGCTGCCATCCGCTACAGCCGGCGCGCCGAGCGCATATGACGGGAGAGGACCTGGCGTCGACATCGTGGTGCGGCGAGCGGCATCGAAGCTAGGGTATGCCAGCTGCGCCTGCGCAGCCAGCGCCTCAGGCGCCGAGCCCTGCGACATGATCCCAGCGCCCTGCGCGCGCCTGCGCTGCTGCCCCATCCCTGCTCTGCTGTGCGCTGGCGGCAGGCCGTCCTGCGGAGCGCCCTGCGCGAGGCCCTGCGCCCAGTCCTGGGGCAGCAGCCCCGCGGCCCCGGGCGCGGCGCGGCCGGCGCTCGCGGGGCGCCCCTCGTCGACCGGGCCCAGCGGCGACGACTGCGGCGCGGCTGCCGAGAACGGGCTGCGCATGGCGGGCATCGCCATGGCGGCGTTCTTCGCCAGCAGCTCCGCATAGCTCTGCCGCGGTAGCGGCGCGCTTGGTCGCATGTGTCAAAGCTGCCTGTGAACCTAACCCTAACCCTATCTTGTGCAAAAGGCCCCTGGTATAGGGTACTGCCAGAGGCTTCGCCCCGCACTGGCTTACCGGGGCTTGGCGCGCAGGCAGCATCAGGCCGATCGGGGCGGCGCGGGGTGCCAGGCAAGGACGCCCTGCGCGACTCTGCAGATCGGGGCCGGGCCGCACGCGCACCATGCGATTCGCGCCGCCTGAGGCGGCCCCGCAGTCGCCGCACAGCCGCAGGCCTGCGCCGCCGTCGACGGCCGTGCTGCCGCACGCGTCCGATCCCAACCACGATCCCGATGGCGCCGTGCTCAGGCTGTCCGACAGCGCGCGGGCCGCCTGCAGCCCCGCCGCGTCCAGCCAAGCGCCCGCAGCTGCCGCCTTGCCGGGCTCGCCTGCGGGGCGCGCGTATGCGGTCAGCACACCGCCGCGCCACTTGGGCCCGCTAGGGTCCCTGCTGCATGCGAGCACGGTGATGCAGCCATGCTCATACCGTGCTTTGTCTTGCCTCATACTGCAGTGCTACACAACAGCATGCATGACCTCGATATGTCACGGCCATATCGTCATGGCATCGTTGTAGCTGTGAGAGACCAATCGCAGAGCACAGAAGGCATCTGGCCAGCTCACAGCAGGCAACGCGGACTGCCGCATGACAGCCCACGCCATGTGACCTGCCTGCCCGGCGCTGGGGAGCACTTGGTAAGCGCGCCTGCCCAGCAGCCGTGCGGCACTGCACGCTCGGCCCCTGGCCTAGCCCACAGCCGCAACCGGCCACGTGCTTGACCCCCACGAGACAGGGGCTGCACCGCTGCAAGAAATTTTGGTCACAAACCCCGGGCACCGCATCGCTCACTTGGCCGCAGCACGCCGATGACCGGGCGGCGGGGCGGCGCGGCGTCGCAAGCAAGCGGCAGACCCGCCTGGCTGCGCATGAGCCTGGCGAGGCCGCGCACGCCCGCCTCGTACCGCCCGCGCAGCTCGCGCCGCATGTGCGCCGCCAGCTGCGCGCGATCGCGGCCGAGGCCTGGTCAGGTCACGAGGGCACAAGAGCGCCGCCAGTCTCGGGAATTCAGAGAAAGCAGGTCAGGGCCCGCGTGAGCAGGGTGCAATGCATGAGGGTTTGCTTGGCTGTGCATGCTGGCAGCATGCAGGCTGCTCCGCATGTGTCCCCTCACCAGCGGGCAGCAGTGCGTGCGACAGGGTCTGACAGGGTGCGATGACACAGGACCCCCACGGAACCTCGCTTGCGTGCGGCTGAGCGAGACATGCTGCAAAGGCACCCAACGCGTCTGAACTTGCAGGACGTCCGGGGTGAACACGCTTGTGTATTGCCTGCTGCTGGACACAAGAGCTCGTCCCGCTCTGCAGGCGTGTCGGCATACTGTGGCCGGCATGCTGTGGCCGGGCATTACTGCGGCCGGGCGCTCGCCCACAGGCAGGCGGGCGGCGCGCACATGCGGGTCAGTGTCGAAGTTGCCGTGGAAGTCGACGAGCGTGGCGGGGCCGCCGGACGGGCTGCCCATGGTCACCTCGTACAGGCGGACGGTCGCCACATAGTTCAGGAAGCACCCCTGGCGCGCGCGCGCCGCGCAGAGCTCAAAGACAGGCAGCAGCGCCCAGCTTTGGGGTCCTCCAGTGCAAGCTATGTGTCCGCTTACCCAACAGCCTCTTGCTGAGAACCGTCACATCCTGCCAGGCAGCACAGCCGACGGCTCGCACCGGAAAGGGGTTCGAGTTGCCCGGGTGCGAGATGACGCGAAACGTCCTGCGCGGCAGATGCACCGACGTTTGGCGGACGCGCGGCGGGCGCACAGAAGGCGCACAGCGAGGGCACTGGCACCTTTGCAGCGGGTCACAGGAGCGCAAACTGCCTCAGAATGCTGCATGCGGCGAGCGCGATCCGCCTCAAGAGTGCTGCATGCAGCGAGCGCAAGCCGCCTCAGAATGCTGCACGCGGCGCGGGAGCGCACTGCCGGTGCTCCGCCTCGTCGAGCGCGATGAGCTGCTCGAAGAAGGCGCGCGTCTCGCCCGCCTTTCGGAACGCGACCTGCCGGATGGCGCCTACTGCCGAGCTGTGGTACCCGGCCTGGCGCATGGACAGCACAGCCTCAGCACGCGCAGCCATCATGATGAGCATTTTATGGCATGCGCGACTGGTGTACCATGATCTGTACCTCAGAGCTGTCGTCTGCACAGCGCCCGATGCTCCAAAACCAGCTCAAGTTCCGCAGGTATGTCGTGCACAGATGTGATGCGGTGGACGCCGCCTCTCCCGAGGAAGCCTGGCAGGCCTGGGCCGCGCCTGCAGGCAGCTGCCCTCCGCGGACGGGTACCACTTGTCAACCGAGCCAAAGTCGCGCACAGCCGCCCACACGCGGTAGCAGTCTGCCGGGACGATGCCGGAGACGTGCACGGATATGTGGCGTAGCGTGTCGCAGTACTCGTCGGGCACGACCCTGGGGCGCGCAGGTGCACGGTGGTCGCGCCGCTGCCTGCCCAAGCAACCCGGGGCACCCCAACAGCAGGCATATGTCCGCAAGATAAGAACGCAGTGTGTCTCTGTGATAGACCTCTGAGCATCCCTGCCGCTGGGCAGTGCGTACCTCATGAGGTGTCAGGGCAGGACGCGCCGCGCGTCAAGGCTGTAGGCGCCACACAGCACCACAGTCAGCACACAATGCTCCACAAGGGGTTCCGGAACGCTTTCGGGTCGTGCCCACGGCAGTCCGCTAGCTAGTGGTCGTCAGCAAGCGCACTGTTGCAGTTCTGGCCATAGTTACAGCCAGCTCTAGTAACCACTACCGAACAAGAGTGCGAAGGCAGCAATCTCCTCACGCACACTCACTGATCACGTGAGGTCAGCCCTCCACTTGAAGCGGCCACCTAGAGCCTGCCTGCTGCACAGGAATTTTGCAACTAGGAATTCCTCCAATGCTGCACCCCAGTAAGCCTCCCACTGCACAGTCATCCAACACAGAGCGCTCGTGGCTGCCTTGAACATACACTCAGCCGTGAAGAGCTAGGCCGCACCTGCAGCAACTTTCTTCTGCCTCAGGTAGTTGGCAAGCGCACCAAAGGTCCGCACACCGGTGCTCGCTTAAAAGCACTGCATCTCTCCTGTGCGGCCACAGCGTGAAGCCTGTGAGCCGGTCTGTGCTTAGCTACTAGCCAAGCGCTGCTCTTGAGCGTGCAGTGACACTGCTGCCAAGTCGTGGAGATCTTTAAGTGCAAGGAGCTGCCCTCCTTAGCCTCAAAGCTGTTGCGCCCCAGCAAGCACAAGAACTTTCACAACGGAGCGAGCCAGTGGCCCACCTTATGAGGTCCCAGGGCGCTGCATGGCGCTCGTGCCGTGGCAGGCCAGAGCAAGAGCACTTTGATGTTCTGATATTGACACCAGCACCAGGATGCATCCGGGTGGATATTGGCAATGTCCTTGCCAGGAACATTTGTCTTCTTAACGGCTGCGAAGTAAGTCAAGCTGATGAAACCAAGCATGCCAGGGTAGGTTAGGAGTTTCCCCGGAAGTGTGAGCGTATGTCACATGTTCGGGGTTGGCCTCTCAGCGTCAAAGCTACAGCGGCACAGGTAGCAGGCAGGCTGCGCTTGAATTGCAAGCCTGCACTTGCATGTACCTTCACACAATGGCGAAACTGATCGAGCAGACGTTGTCAAGGATACCATAGCCAAACTGAAATCCAAACGCCTGGCCGACCTGGATGCCGTAGGTGATGCCAAAGTTTGAGGTGTCCGAGGGTTGGACTGCGGGCGTGCGCACAGGCTGCCATCAGCAGCCCTCAGAGTTGGTGCGCGTTTTGCTGCTGTGGCTGGCTGTGCCGGACCAGAAGCGACCGTGCCTCACATGCCCAGGGCTTACCCAATAGTAAGTAGAACGGGCACTGGCAATGCTGCATCCAACCCAGAAGGGCTGCATGCGAGATCAAGTACAGAATCACTGTGAGTTTTGCACTCTGTCAGCCAGCGGGGCCTGCCGTGTGCTGCAGCAGGGGCCGCACTGGAGGGCAGGTAGATGAGGAAGCCGTCGCTGGTGGGCTCCGCGGAGATGCCGTGCACCAGCTCAAAGGGCAGGTCGAGCGTGGTGGTCAGCGTGCGCGCCATGTCCTGCAGCTCCGGCAGCACCCATGCGGCCGCCGCCGGCACGACGACGCCCACCTTGGGGAAGCTGCCAAAGTAGCGGTCTGCCGCGCCCGCACACAGGCCCACAGGGTGAAACCTACCATGCACTAGGTTGGAGCGCAGGCTTGTGTCCAGCCTTGTCACTTTCAGCACCCAGCAGCGCCATGGCCGTGCGTCAGGTCCCACAGGTCGGGCGGCAGCCATGCAGCCGCTTTTTGCACGCTGTGCTTTAAGTGCGGAAGTTGCCAGGCTATTGCTGCCAGGATGTTGTTTGAGCAGCCTCAGACGTCTTCAAATGACTGCGTTAAAGTGCTGAGCGAGCGCTGACAGATGATAGTGTACCAGCTGGCCAGGTTTGCAGCGGGCATCGGGAGTGTCAAGTGCCTATTGGCGGCACGCACACACGCGCTTAAGCACACCAAGGGCCAGCAGCCGCGCCTATGCATGCGTTGAAGCCAGTGCCAAATAAGGGCGTGGACATGCGAACGCCAAGTGCACTTGAGCTGTACGCGCCAGAATAGGTGGTGTCATCCACGCCCGCAGCTGGCTCCTCCCCAGTGATTGACTCCTGCCGCAGCCCTTCTACTTGTTTTGTGTGCTTACATGGTCTGCCAAGGCATTGCTGTCTGGATGTTCGAGCGTGGTTCATATGTGGCTGCATGTTGAATGGAGGTGTCTGCACTTGAAGCTTTGGGGTCTTACTGGGCGCACTGCATGCATGGGCTGACAGGCTGTTGGCAGCAAACACGTCGGCAGCCCTGCCATCCCTTGATGCTTGAGACTGGGGTGCTAGAGATGCGCCACACCTGGCTGGCAGACAGGCTGTTGGTGTTGATCGCGGCAACTGACGCGCCGCCAGGGATGGTTGGCGTGGGCGCTGCGCTGTTGGCAGTCGCAGACGATGCGACCGGGCGCACGCTGTACCCCGTCACGGTGTCTGCGCACCCAGGCATAGCCGCTGCTGGGACCGCGCCCGGTCACTGCAAGTGTGGCCACTTTCACTTGCGGCTGTGCAGGCACTTTTTTAGGCAGGAGTGTAGACTTCTCTGACGACATTGCTGTGAGTGCCTTGCCAGTTACAGCAATGGAGGTGCATGCCTGTATACGTCGGCGCGCGTGCATTCACCTCCGCCAGAGTGCGCCGCGCAGTGCTCGTCGGTGTGATCCTCGTGGCTCTCGTGCCGGGCGGGGCCGGCGCTGCCGGGGCTGGCGCTGCCGGAGGGCCTGCACCTTCCAGCGCCGCCGGGGCGCTCCAGCCTGCTGCAGGCAGTGGGGCACTCCAGCCTGCTGTTACCGCATGGGCAGCCGCGCCTGGTGATGCTGCCAGAGCAGAGACGCTGCCCGCAGGTCCTCCTGTGCGGCCGGCCATGGCTTGAGCGCTGCTCGCAGAGTGCGGCCGCGCGGCGCGCTGAGCGGCGCGTTCCACCTGCGGTCTGCCAGCGATCTGTAATGACGTGGTCCAGCTGCCTAGGCTTGCCAGAGCGCAGAGGCAGAGCCAGGAACGCTGGCATACAAAAGCATGCTGGAAGCTGCCTCCGCAGCACTGCAGTGCTGGGACAGCCGCCGCATTGCCTAGCACAAAGCACACAGGTCAGCTGATGATCATCCAAGCTGCGCAGTGCAGGCTGCCAACAGTTTCAGTTGTTGCAGCCAATGCTTCTGTTTGCCGCTTGACCTTTTCAGCCAAGTCAAAGCGCGCCGTACAACAGCAAGCAAAGAGATTAAATCTTGATCATTAGTGTTGAGCAGGGCTCTCTTGCAGTGTGGGTCGGCTGCAGTGCAGCCTTTGCGGCCGCAGCATACACAACAGAAGCACACTCAAGAGGGGCAATGTTTGCCTGCGCCTGTGTGGCCATATCAGCCGGAGAGGCGCCGGGGTAGGCGTCCGAGTCAGTCTGCTCCAGGGTGCGCATGCCAGCTACGCACACCAGGGCGCAAAGCACTGCAGTGGCGAGGTGCGCAGTGATCGCCGGTGCGTGTGCTGGTAGCGTGCGCTGCAACATTGCTTCCTGCTGCCCGCTTCTCAGACCTGCCACAGCCTGACCGGCCTCACGGCTCGCTCGTAGCCCGGAGGGTGTGTCTGCGCTTACAAGTCAGCTCAGCACGTTGCTACGGCGCATAATGGTGTCAGAATGCTTACTGCAGGATGGGTGGCAAGCGCTGAAAGACAAGGCCTGAGGATAGATTTCAGGAGCACTGCAAGTGCTGCACGGGGGTGCGGCTGCAGCAACCAGTGCAGGCAGGGCAAGACCTGAAACGCTCAGCGGCGCAAGCCTCGTCCTCGAGCGCGCTCTTCACCGCAAAACTCCAGGATTCTGCCGTGCCGGCAGCTTGTAGTGTTTGCTTTATATACAGAACACACTTTCGCGCTAATACTGAGCATCAACAAGATAGTTGGACGAATTGCAGGGCTGCTGTTGGACAGAACACGAGGTAGTAACTTCAGTAAATGCAAAGGGCGGCACGCCTGCCGGACTGCGCTAGGTCCGGGAGGTGAATGACCAGCTGCAACCTCGGAAGTCATAGCTACCCTTGACCTCGAGGGCTATTCAAATGCACACCAGCTCAAAATAGCAACAGACAGGTTACTGGCCTGAGCGCAGACGATGATCATTCATCTTACAGTGTCAATGAACAACCAACCAGGCTGCGCAGGCCATCCAGCCCCCACACAGGATCCGCCAGGCGAGGTTCAGGCGTAGGTTTTGAACCTCCAGGCTCGCAAGGTGCAGGAGGCAATCTGCAGCTGTCCTGATAATGTATGGTACCATGCACCCCACCGCAGGCTGTGCCGCAGAGCGTACAACCCAGCCAGGCACAGAGCAGCAACCAACCATATGAGCTCTTCCGCAAAGAGGCAGCAAGGCGCTGCGCCCAAAGACGTGCCACACTGCCCAGCAGGAATGACAGCGCTTCTCAACAAGCCTGCATGCATCGTCTCACTTCAGACGTGATCAAGGACACAGCCTACGTGCACTTTGCCTAAGTCCCTGTGGGGCAAAACCGCTCACATGCACTTGCAAAGAGGCAGGCCTGTGCTGCTGTGGCTGGCGCGCCGCCTAAGCTGTCGTACAACGCGCGGCATGGCCTGACACCGCACTAAGACTTTTGTCAGTGACAAACAGGCAAGGCTTGCCCTGGCAGGCCGCCCATCTGCGGCACTTCATGCAAGTCATGGCAGCTTGCGCGCAGCACAGCAGCAGACGGGCTGCGCTCGTCAGCAATTTCGCATCATACACAACAGGATGGCGAGTGCAGCACAGGCCTGCTGCAACCGGCCATGCGATTGACAATGCCCACAAGCACATCATGGGTACCACTATGGCAAGGACACCCAGGACTGCAGCTCGCACAGTGTCCAGAGTGGCCAGCAGGAGCCCCAACGCGGCGACGGGCAGTGCCGCAGCCAGCACATGTGCCACCCGCCAACACACATAGTCTGCTTAGCAAGCTGCTCCAGTGGGGAATCTCCGGTGCATGCTTCGGAGCATCCCCAACCCCCCAGCATGCCTGCCCCAAGTATGCCTGCCCTCCAGCATGCCTAGTCACAAGGCATTATCCCTCACCCAGGATCATGCGATCCGTCACCCAGCATGCCCACTCTGGCGCGCCACCCCAAAGCATGCACGCCCAGCATGCCTACCCCAGGACACGCCCGCCAGCCCCGCATTGCCAACAGGTCAGGGCGCGCGGAGCCAGCAGGAGCGCCAGCACAGCGCAGCGGAGCGCCGCGCCCGCCGCCCAGCATGCACCTCAGGGGGCGCGCGCGGCGCTGCGCCGCCCATCACACCAGGACGCAGCGGCCCCAGCAAGTCGCCGGGCAGCGCCGCGCCCAGCGCGCGCGCCGCGCTCCGCCCCCATCACACCAAGACGCGGCGAGCAGCAGCGGCCCCAGCACGGCGTCAGGCAGCGCCACGTCCAGCAACCCTAACCCCTACCGCCCATCACACCAGCATGCGGGCGAGCAGCAGCGGCCCCAGCACGGCGTCGGGTAGCGCGGCGTCCAGCACGCGCGCCGCGCGCGCGCCGACGCGCGGCACGCGGCGCAGCGCGCACGTTGCGCAATGCTTGATGCCGTGCGCCACGCCGCACGCCAGGCTCAGCCCGAGCGCCACTTCCAGGAAGCGCTTGCGCAGATGGTGCCTGGCGCCGGCGGCACGCATTCAAGCCCAGCGCGCGCCTGGCCAGCCCGGCCCCTGCTCAGGCGCACTGCCCTGCACACCGAACTGCCGGACACCAGGATGCTTGCTCAGGCAGCGCCTGCCGGGCAGCGGGCGTCCTAAGAAGAGGCGACACGCCTGGGTGCCCATGGCCCTGCCCGGGGGCGCATGCCACACGCGGGACCCCGAGCATGACGTGAGCAGGCGAGCTGCCCAAGTCGTGCACGTGGACGTTGGTTTGTTTCGATGATGGGGGCGCCAGCGAGCGGGGGTACCCCCTCGCCACCGCGGGGTACGCAAGCGTGCGTGTAGTTACACCTATAACCCTATACCCTACCCTGCATGATGACACCAATGTCCGCGGCTGCCGGGCAGCGTGCGGCCCGCGCCTGACCTTGGCGCGGCTGTACGCGTCCAGCAGCACGTTAGGCGCGACCAGCACGCCATCCTCGCCCGCGCGCAGCAGCCGCTCAGCCAGCAGCTCCGCGGCCGCGCGGTTGAAGCCCAGCGGCTCGCGCACCACGCCCGACAGGCGCTGCTGCGTCGCGTCGCCCAGGCTGTGGACCGTGCCTGCGCGGACGCCGGGCAGCGCTCGTGTCCTTGCACTGCCTGCCGCTCAGCTTCTGTGCAGAGCTCAGATGCAAGCCGTACACGATGTTTGCAGGCTGCGCACCGTGCATAGGCTGGCACAATGAGTGTGCGGTGTGCGGGAGACCTTGCTTCGCAACAAGCTGGAGCGGGCTGGCAGCTGCAGTGTCAACCCCCAGTGCCCGTGCCACGCTTGGTGCTCGAGGTAGCTGCCGCGTTCCCGAAGCCTATTTTCATGTAGGTAGGTTCAACCTGTGGAACCAGACGGCATACAGGGGGGGCGTGCCTGACACCGCACCCTTCAGCTCAGCTTGCCTCGCATCGATGGCGCGCTCCAGCATCTCCAGCCAGCTCTCCCCGACCTTCTCGCCCTCCTGGCTCCTGTGAGCAGGCAGGTGCAACTGCTATGTATGTTCAGCGTGAGCTTGGTTGCGTTGCATTGAATAGCATTGCGTAGCAAGTCACTTGAAATGCAGGCTGGTGAGGTGCGCACTTATTTGGGGAGTGGTGGTGTTTTGAACTTGCGCTGCTGTTGCACTGCCCACGCGTGGGTGGCTTGCCACCATTGTCGGCTCCCCTGCTGAGTGAACTCATTCTCACGTCATCAAGGCCGCTCCCTGTTACAAGTCACTCTGCAATGAGAACGCAGTGCGTTCAACACAAACTATCTGCATACTCTGTGCCAGCCTGTGTGTGACGCGCTCTGTTAGTGCATGCTGTCCCACTCGATCAGTTGCTAAATCTTGTGCCTTCCATACCCCCCATGAATGCCAGCATTAAGGGGATTGGAAGGAATATAGGTTTGCTCGGGACGTGACCTCCTCTCAGACTCTGACGACATCACTCACTTCATCATACCTGCGCAGCGATGTTCACGCAGGGGCTTAGCACACTGCCAGGGCAGCGTGTGTCAGCCTGCGGGCCCACATGCAGCCGCGCCTTTCCCGTCGGCCCGCGCGGCCGTGCGGCCACACACGTTGTCTGTGTGGCAACGCCAACGCGCCCGCCGACTACAAAACCAGCCAAGCGGTGCTCCCCCTTTGCCAAACAAGGAATTTGCAGGGGGAGGCTGTGTGACGTGTGGCCCCGCGCTAACGCAAGTGGTGCTGCGACACCTTTGCAAAGCGGTTTGCGCCCTTTGCAGACTGCGTTTCTTGCAAGTTCTGCTGTGCCGCAGCTCAGTGAGCACCAGTCACCTTTCTGTTAAGGGCGCGCATACTTGGCGGAAACTGAAAAGAACACCACACAAGCTTTTGCAGCGTCTATTCACTCAGCAGGCGCGACGCTGTGAGCCGTGCACTCCGGCTGAGGCGCTCGGACGCCAACTGGCTTTGGGCTCGCGCAGGAGCAAGGTGGAACTGCTGAAGGAGGACTCGGACTACCTGCGCCACCCGCTCATGGAGGAGCTGGTCAGCGAGGCGACCAACATCAATGAGGAGGCGGCGCAGCTGATGAAGTTCCACGGCAGCTATCAGCAGGACGACAGGGAGCAGCGCGGCGCCGGCAAGGTGAGCTGCGCTAGGCGAAGAGCCTTGTGCGGGGTGATAGAACCCGCGCTTTAGGCCTGAGGATGTGCACAAGCGCAGACGCCAAACCTCTGTCCTGCAGCGTTGTCGACTGTTGTCGAGTTTCTGACTGTTAAGCTCACATTGTGGTCGCTGACAGCTGTTCTGGCGTCCAGGGCAAGGCGTACATGTTCATGATGCGGACAAAGCAGCCGGCCGGCCTGGTCAGCAACCAGCTGTACCTCACCATGGACGACCTGGCGGACCAGGTGCGCTGCCCGGAGCGCTTGCCGCTCCAAGCTCGGGCCTGCACCGGGCCTGCAGCTGCCAGCACCAGCGCCCCAACTGCTGTCTAGCCGAGCACACTCGCCAAGTAAGCACAGGCACAGGCGGGTGTGCAAGGCTGAGTGCCGCTGTTGACGAGCATACTATTTTTATACGGCATGGCGCCGCGGAAGCAAGGCCGGACAGCGCCAGCAGGAGCATGCGGCGACGCGCGTGCTGTGCGCGCGCAGTTTGGCAACGGCACGCTGCGGCTCACGACGCGCCAGACGTACCAGCTGCATGGCGTGCTGAAGCAGGACTTGAAGTCGGTGTTCTCCAGCGTGATCAAGAACATGGGCAGCACGCTGGGCGCCTGCGGCGATGTCAACCGCAACGTCCTGGCGCCGCCGGTGCGCCCATGGCGCCCTGCCCGTCGTCCGGGGAACGGGGACCATGGCGTCACGGAGGTTGGACACGGCGCAGCTGGCCATTTTGAGCCTGGAGCCGTCCCCGTTAAGGCCTGTAGCATCGTGGCTGCGCTCACCACGTCACTGCTCGCTGTCTTGAGGCATGGCATGAGAAGGAAGGGATTGATTGGCAAGCCCATGGATGTAGTTGACATCAGCGTGCGCGCGCGCGCGCAGGCCCCGTTCACCGACCGGCCGGAGTACTCGGAGTGCGAGCGGCTGGCGGAGCAGCTGGCGGACCTGCTGGCGCCGCAGTCGGGCGCGTACTACGACGTGTGGCTGGACGGCGAGAAGTTTGTGTCGAGCCAGATCGAGGTGGGCTGGCGCCGTTGGGCGCGCGCGCGCGCCGGGGGGCTGCAGCGTACCGGGCTGTGCGGCGCGCTCGCCGCCCAGGGAGGGTGTTGAGCACAGCGTCGCGAATGCGCCTGCGCATCGTGTGTTCTGGGGTGGGGCAGCAGGTGGGATGAAGAGGAGGCGTGCAGGATGGCGATTGAAATTGATCGAATTGAGCACCTGGGCACAGCAACGTTCCGGGCAGGTTGTTGCAGGTGTAAAAGGTCGGTGACCGGGACAGGCGGCTTGAGCAGCCGCGCGCGCGGCGCAGGACCCGGTGGTGACCGAGGCGCGCGCATTCAACGGCTTTGGCACCAACTTTGAGGGCTCGCCGGAGCCGATCTATGGCCAGCTGTTCCTGCCGCGCAAGTTCAAGATCGCAGTCACCGTGCCCGGCGACAACAGCGTGGACCTGCTCACCAACGACCTGGGCATCGTGGTCATCGCCGACGAGGCCGGCGCCGTGCTCGGCTACGACCTGCTTGTCGGCGGCGGCATGGGCCGCACCAACAGGCGCGCGCGCCCCTGGCCCTGCTTCTTCCAAGCTCTTGTCGCGTGTGCCCTTGCGGAGGCGCGTCTGCTTATGCTGCCGCAGAGCTTACAATAGTAATATCGTTATACTCGCACTCGTAAGCAAGCAATTGGATGTCTGTTTTAAGCATTAGCATGATACCGGACGTTGGCAGGCTGGGCGGCGGATCGTCGCGCTTTTTTGCGCGCAGGAATGCGGCGACGTACGCGCGCCTGGCGGACGCGCTGGGCTTTGTGGCCAAGGACGACATTCTGCATGCGGTCAAGGCGATCGTGGCGACGCAGCGCGACTACGGCCGCCGCGACGACCGCAAGATGTCGCGCCTCAAGTACCTGGTGGACGAGTGGGGCCTGCCCAAGTTCCGCTCGGTCGTGGAGCAGTACTACGGCAAGAAGCTGGAGCCGTTCCGGTGCGGCGTGCTAGGGTTTAGGCTTGGGTGGCAAGAAGCTGGAGGCGTTTTGGTGTGGCGCTCTAGGGTTAGGGTTGGGTGCCAGGAAGCTGGAGCCTTTCCGGTGCAGCGCGCCGCCGGCCCGCGCGGACGCCGCTCCCACCTGGTGTTGGGGTTAGGGTCAGGGCATGGACGTGCGCGCGCGCGCGCGCCGGCTGCGCGCGCGCCGGCTGCGCGCGCGCCGTTTTTGCGCATACAAGGATCGTTGGCTGCAGCTGAATGTCAGCTGTGAGTGCAGGCCAGGCGACGCCGCTCTACCTGGAGTATGAGGGCCGGCTTCTGATGGACACACGACCATGGCAGGAAAGCGCACCATACCATGGTGCTGCGCGGATGCAGGTTCAGTGCGCCGGTGCATCTGGTATGGCGCACACTGGCCTGGCTCGATGTGTAAATTGGCGTGCTCTGCCGCGCAGGCCGCTGCCGGCGTGGGAGTTCAAGGACTACCTGGGCTGGATGGAGCAGGGCGACGGCAAGCTGGCCTACGGCATCTTCATTGCCAACGGCCGCCTGAAGGGTGCGCGCCGTGCCGGCTGGCCCGCTCCGGCCTCCCGGGGCACCTTGCTTGTGGCGCTCACGGCGGACTGGTTCCACAGGGTGGGGAGGCAGTGGTCACCTGTGTGTACTGGCCCAATTGATGCAGGGATTGTCTGCTGTCTCAAGCTACTGGCCATTTCCGGGGCACGAGGCCCGCCTCAGTGAGGCGCCGCTCAGACTCTGGGCGCCCAGGCTGATGTGCCATGCGCCACATGCCTGCGCGGCTCCAGGCTTCCAGAACTAATAAAGTTAAGATGATGGGCCGGCTGCCAGCGTGCCCGCCTCTTTGTCTTCAACCACACTAATCCTACCGCATGCTGCCTTCTAATCACCCCAACCACACCGCAGGCGAGGTGAAGAAGGCGCTGCGCACGGTCATCGAGCGCTACGAGCTGCCCGTGCGGCTGACGGCCAACCAGAACCTCATCCTGACCTGCATCGACCCGTCCTGGAAGGCCGACATCCTGGGCACGCTCACGGCCGCGGGCGTCAGGTGCGCGGCCCCGCGCGCCGGCCGGGCAGCCCAGGGTCTGCCAGTGGGCTGGGGTCTGAGAGCAGGGTTTGTGTGATGGACTCTGTGGCTGCCGGAGGGCGGGACGGTGCGGCAGGCCTTTAACCCGATGCATTGAGTAGCCAGGACCTGCCGGAGCAGAGACACGAGCACGGGCAGCGTGAGGGCCCTGCGTGCCCCTTGTTGGGCGCCGCTGCGGACGTCCCGTGAATGTCCACACCATGAAGCGGGCGCTCGCCTGGGTTAGGGTAGGGTAGCCCGGGGTTACGGTGTCCCTGCTGATGCCGTCCGGGCCCGGCGTGCGCAGGGACGTTGTGGACCTGGACAGCATGGAGCGCACGAGCATGGCGTGCCCCGCGATGCCGCTGTGCGGCCTGGCGGTGACCGAGGCCGAGCGCAGCCTGCCGGACATGCTGCCGCGCCTGCGCGCGCTGCTGAACGGCATGGGCCTGGAGGACCTGGACTCGCTGGTCGTGCGCATGACCGGTGCGCGCCGGGCTAGGGTGAGGAGCGCGCCGAACTAGGGCATCTGGCCCTGATCCAGCGCCTACTCCAGCACCTTTCCCAACGCGCGCTGCTGAGCATCAGCAACCCAGGACACTGTAGAGCGGCGGGCACACTTGATATGGTCTGCATGCGAGCGAGATGCGCCGATTTATGGGGGCCACTGTGGAGGCACTGCCTGCGGTCCCGTCGGCCAGGGCTAGTCCGACGCCGGAGCTGCAAAGCGTGCCCAAAAGGCGCCCCCGGGCCGGTCAAGGGCGCCCGTGGCTGCTCCAGCATCGGCGGCAGCAGCGCGCAGCGGCGCTGACGCGCGCGCGCCGCGCGCGCAGGCTGCCCCAACGGCTGCGCGCGGCCGTACATGGCGGAGCTGGGCCTGGTCGGCGACGGGCCGAACAGCTACCAGCTCTGGCTGGGCGGCTCGCCCAAGCAGACGCGCCTGGCCGAGGCCTTCCAGGACCGCGTCAAGGTGCAGGTGCGCGGCCTGATCAGACGCGCCCTGATCAGACGCGCCTGATCAGACGCGCCCCTTATCAGGCGCGCCTGGCCGAGACCTTCCAGGACCGCGTCAAGGTGCAGGTGCGTGATGCAAGCTGTTGGCAGGGCATTCCCCTGTGGATGGCCCGTGTCTTTCCCAGCTGGCTGCAGAAGGCCCCGCCACGCGCGGGCGAGCTCTGCAATGTGGGCGCCTGGGTTACGCGGTAGCGGCCCTGCAAGCGAGCGGCGGCTGCGCTCCGGACGGGGAAGCACTGCAGGCGCTGCATTCTCTCGCCAGCCTTTTTATGGGCTTAACACACCCGCCTCCCAAAATAGGCGGCTGCAGCTGTGGCGCTCCGGGCGGGCAGGCGCTGCATGCTTGCCAATCTGCGGGAGAATTTTGACACGCCCCCCGGAACAGGCCGCTGCAGGTGTTGCGCTCCTGCTGCAGCTGCTGCAGGCTGACCCGCGCGTGCGCGCGCGCGGCAGGACCTGGAGAAGGCGCTGGAGCCCATCTTCTTCTTCTTCAAGCAGCGGCGGTCCGCGGGCGAGCCGTTCGGCGACTTCTGCGCGCGCGTCGGCTTTGATGCGATCCGGGACTACACAAAGGTGGCTCACAGCGGCTGCCGCGCGGGCCGCGCCCGCCGCGCGGGCCGCGCCCGCCGCGTGCTGTGCAGGGCGCTAGGGGTATTAGGGTGTCGCACCGTGTGAGGTTGTGACGCCCCACTGGCCAGCCGGGCCGCATGCTGGTGAGTGCTGCATGTTTGCCGGCGGTGCCCGCCGTGGGCCGCACGTGGGGCTGCGAGCCACACAGTTGCTCGGCCTGGCAGCGTGTGAGCAGCATACCTTGTCTTAGGTGCCAAGCTGGCGGCTGCTGGCGGGCAGCAGTTTTGTTGGGTGGGGAGCTAGGGTGATGGCTAGTAAAGGGGTCAGGGCAACACCCTGCGACGCTCCGCCGCTGACGCGGACCCGGCGCCGTGCGCAGGGGTACGTGGCGGAGGCTGAGGCGGGGTCGCTGCCGACAGTTGCGGTCGCGCACGACGTGTACGCGGCGCTGCAGGCCACGGCTGCCGCGCAGGGCAAGAGCGCGACGCATCTGGCCACAGAGGCGCTGCGGCACTACCTCGCCTGACTCGCGGCGGGGCTGGCGCTCGCGCTCGCGGCCGCCGCGCTGCTGCAGGCCTGGCTGGCCTGAGGGCCGGCGCTCGGCGCTGACAGGCCTTTGTGGAGGCACAGGAGCTGCCGCCCAGGCTCTTGTGGCTCGAGGGTCGGCGCTGGGCGCTGGGGCTCTGCAGCAGCACCAAGGTATGAAGTTCACGGACGTGTTAGACAGCTGCGGCGTCTGTGACCCAGGCGGGCGTTGAGGCAGGCTGCAGCGGACATGGCCTGCAGCTGTGGGTGTGCTGCCTCGGCGCCTGGCCTGTGCTGTTGGCACGCCGCGGCTCATGCCTGCGGGGCTGGCGGCTTGCGCCTGTGCGTATCGCCCCACATAACTGCGCCGTAGGGCGAATGGTGTTCTGGCTGTGACCAGGGTGGGTGAGTGTCCTGGCTGTGTAGCCTTGGTGGATGAACACATTGGCCCTGAAGTTGAAAGCCACTAACACCTGTGCTTGTTAGACGGGCATGCGGTTGAACCGTTAAGACACTGCCACTGAGACGTGCGTTGAAGCCTGTCTGTGTCCAGGAAATGTTTCTGTGTGTCTGCAGCAGTGAAGCTAGTGTTTAGAAATTCATCAGTGAAAGTAGAAGGTGCCTGGTGACTTGTGGCAGTGGACGTGGCAATGGGCGGTGGCATTTGCATGGATCTTGCATGTGTCAACTTGGCTGTTACGCTAGACTGTGAAATGCTGTAGTGCACAGCCAATGTTATTTACATCAGTTGCTGACGCGTGAAGATGTCATTGTCACTACACATGGATTTGTGGTACGCACTGGCACATCGGTGCATGGGACAGACCGCGCTGGCGACAGACATGTGGTCTCCAGCTTCAGCACAGAGTGCCATATCACAATGATCACATGCACAACACACGGCTGCAGGCGGCGCGTCCTGCTCGTACTTTACACAGAACCGTGCAAATCTGTATGCAGAACACACCGCTGGCTGCGGGCTGCGGCGGCGCGTTCTGCTCCTCCACTCCACACGACAGTACATTCCAGCGCAGCAACTACATGCGGAACATGCCAGCGGCTGTGGACTGTGGCGGCGCTTCCTGCTCCTCCTGTACATATCACAATACATGCGGGCGCAGTGGCTACATGCGGAAAACACCAAACGCCGTATGTCGCGGCGGCGCGTTGAGCGCCGCCGCCAGCGCCAGCCCGAGCACGCGGCGCGTGTCGGCCGGGTCGATCACGCCATCGTCCCACAGCCGCGCGGACGCAAACTCCGGCGCGCCCTCACGGTCGTACCTGGCGCCAAACGTTGTTGGCGGTCGCGGCCGAGGTTGGGCTGCTTGCACGCATGGCAGCAGGGCATTTGCGCCCCAACACCCGACTTCAGCCCAAGCATGCGGCCTCTAAAGAGCGCCAGGTCATAACAGCTTCTGTCAGGTATGGCACCCGTGCAGATGACAGGTGCGCAAAGGCGAGGGCACGCGATGCCGACATGCAAGCGCATGGGAGGGCCGGGGGGGCAGGCACCGCTCAACGATGGCCGCCTTGAAGGCCGCCTGCTCGTCCTGCGGCCAGGGCTTGCCTTGCCGCTGCCGCTTGGCCTCCTCCACCTGTGCTGGATAGGGTATAATCGATGAGGGCACAGGGTATGATTGATGAGGGCACAGGGTATGATTGATGAGGGCACAGGGTGTGATGGATGAGGGCAGGGCGAAGGTGCCTGGCTGGCCAGTGCTCAAACACCATGCAGATCGCCTTTTCGCTCGCTTGTTCACACAGTCCAAGACCAGGCAGAGTGACATGGTCACTGACGCTGCAACAGCTGCGCTCATGCAGGGAGGCCGAGGCGACACGATGCCTCCTTGTCGGCAGCGCCCCGAGCAATGCGACTCCAGGCTGACTGCCCCGCCAGCAGCAGACCCTGGTCGCTCTGCGCACAGGCCTCTCACAGTGCGCGCATGCAAGGACGGTGGGATAGGGTAGGGTCTGGGACCCCAAGCACGCCGCGACGGCACCTGCGCGAGCACGCCGGCCGCCTGGTCGCCGCCCATGACGCTGATGCGCGCGTTGGGCCAGGCGAACAGGAACTCGGGGCTGTACGCGCGCCCGCACATGCCGTAGTTGCCCGCGCCGAAGCTGCCGCCCACCATCAGCGTCAGCTTGGGCACCTGCGCGCGCGCGCGGCGGCGGCGGGCGTGAGCCGGCCGCCCTACCGGCTGTAGCCGAGGCTGGTGCGGGTTGCCATGTTGCCACCACCTTACAGGCACATGTGTGCGGAGGAGGAAAGGCATCCCGTACGTGATTCAAGCCATTAAACCAGTAAGCCGGCACACAGACTACCCGCCCCCGGAAGCCTCTCCCGCAAAGGCGGCGGGCCAGGACGTGCCTGCGCGTTGGCCACGGCCATGACCATCTTCGCGCCGTCCTTGGCGATGCCGCCCGCCTCATACTTGCGCCCCACCATGAAGCCCTGCACACCGCACGACCGCGCCCATGCATGCGTGATGCTGACATACTCAGGTTTCACCTTCAGAGCACAGCGGGCGTTCAGGTGACACGACTGGGTGACAAAGCCGACAGTGTTAGCGATGAAACACTCACGTCCAAGTTCCGCATCCTCTCCTGCAGACGAGCAGGCACTGCGCGTGGGCAGCCAGCCAGCGCAGGCGATTGCGCGCACCATGATGTTCTGCAGGAAGAGCAGCGGGATGCCGCGCTGGGCGCACAACTCCACAAAGTGGGCGCCTGCGGCCGCAGCCGTGCGACTTTGAGCCGCAACTATGTTCCATGCCCTTATCGCTGACGCACTTAGCCGCTGACAGCAGACATCCACTCTTTCCACATCTCAACTTGCACCACTAGGCTCTAGGGGATGATATGCCATCCCTCACTCAGGTCCTTGAGCTGTAACAAGCTCCAATCCATCCGCTCAGCTCAGAGCCGCGTGGATAGCGGGAGCGAAACCAAGTCCTGGTTTCGTGGCCGCCTGGTGAAACAGACCAGAACAGGTAGTCTGTTTCTTGCTTTTAAGACATTAGAGCTTGTAGTTCCCGCCGTGCCTTTCAGCGCCGACTGGGAGAACAGGACGCCGTTGTTGGCGACCACGCCGACCGGCTGCCCGCACAGGCGGCCGAAGCCCGTCACCAGCGTGGTCCCGTACCGCGCCTTGAATTCGTCCAGGCGGCTTCCGTCCAGGATGCGCGCGAGCGCGGCGCGCACATCCCACGGCTGCCGCGGGTCCGCCGGCACCACGCCTGCCGCCGCGGCGCGCGCGCCTCATGCTCGCCCCATCAGACGGCTGAGCATAGCCCGGTGCTTGCAGCAGACTCACCCAGGTCCCATTTGGTTGTGTCATTTCCGCATGCGCCAGTGCCGCCGGGCGCGGAAAGCGCGTTGAAGGCAAACAGCGCTGCAGGCATGAGTTCACCGTCGTGGACAGGTGACGCAAACATGGGCAACCCGACCCTTGCAGGGCCACAGAGGCTGCATGTGCGGGCCAAGCTCGCTTGGTGTTGCCAACATGACAATGCAGCAGCATGTTGCCGCGTCAAGCTGCACGCCGAGCCATGCGCCGCGGCATGCCATGCTCAAGCTCACACCACATCCTGGCTCAGTCACAGCGCCCTTGCCTGTCAACAAGAGGTCAACACAGCAATACCCTCAGGGCAGAGCGCGAGCCTCGCAGCTCCTCCGCAGGGTACAGCGGCTCCTCCCACGCTGCCGCGCCGCCGCGGCCGTCCCGCGCCGCCGCCGCGGCAGCCGCCGCTGCGGGCGCGGGCGCGCCCGCGGCGCCCAGGTTGGCGAGCACGCGCCGCGCGATGCCGGCCGCGTGCGCCTCGCCCTCCGCCAGGTGGTCGGCGACGCCGCTGGTGGCGCACTGCAGCTCCGCGCCGCCCAGCTCCTCCGCGCTCACGTCCTCGCCCGTGGCCGCCTGGCGGGCGCCCGGGCTCCTCAGCTCGGTCTGTGCCCCTACAGCAGTACTCTGCAGTAAAAACGCTTACGCGCCGGCGCTGCTTGATTCGCATGCGGCTACGCAACGCTCTGCGCCGCAGCTTTGTACAGGAGCAAGATGTAGTTTTACGAGGCCATGCGGATGCGGTCCCACCACTGGACGCGCTCCCACCACTGGCTGATGCAGGCACGTGCCGTCTCACCCCAGGACGGCATGGGGAATGCTGCACACCTTCACCAGCGGCGGCCCTGCCAGGAAGATGGTCCCATTCCCGCGAACCTGGCACGCAGGCTCACGTGCTTCACGCCCGGGGTGTCCACTGCCTGTTGATACATTGTTCACAGACTGCACACGCAGCAAGAAACGCCGCCGGACCAACCGGCCCCCACAGCGACCACGTGACTGTCGTGGCTTCCACAGGGCAAGGCTGGCACTGCGTCGCAGACGGAAGCAGCCAGGAGGGAGCGCAGGGGCCGCGCACGATGACGCTCTCGTCGGCCATGGCCGGCACGTAGGCGCCGCCCGCGGTGCACGAGCCGGCCACCACCGCCACCTGGGGGATGCCCTGCGCGGACATGCGCGCCTGCGCCCGCGCAGCAGCCGGCGCTCGAGGGTTGCGCGACATGCTGCCGCACCGCTGCTGCCTTGACACGCGCCACAGGCACGCTACCTCATGCGGCCGGCTCACGCACCGTCCGCGCATAGCCGGGGGTCCTGCATGGCCTTCATGCAGTCCACTGGCCAGAAAGTGCAGAACTGCGCGATGCGCGTTAGGATGCAAACACAACCAAGCGCTAGCTTGCTGGCCAGAAGACTCATACTAAGCTCATCACGCTCTGCATGCGTTGCGGTCATGACCTGATGCGCGCGCCCCCCCACCTGGTTGTAGAAGATGCGGCCGAAGTGGTCGCGGTCGGGGAACACGTCCGCCTGCCGCGGCAGGTTGGCGCCGCCGCTGTCCACAAAGTACACGCACGGCAGCCGGCAGCGCTCCGCGATCTCCTGCAGCCGCAGGTGCTTCTGCGCGGCGCGCGCGCACTGCTGCGCTCAGCTATGCTCACCAGGCCTTGAGTTGTCGTGCAGGGTGCAGAATGGAGCAGTCGCTCCTCCTTTCAGCACGCATGCTCATCATGTGAGCATGCGCGCGAGGGGCCTTCAAGATCAGTGCAGCACTTTATGCCTGAGCAAGCTTGACCAGGGCAGTGCGCCGGTCCGGGAGCTGGGGCTGTGCGCCGCGCCTTCACGGTGATCGGGTAGTAGGTGCCGCCCTTGACGGTCGCGTCGTTGGCCACCACCGCCACCAGGCGCCCGTGCACGCGGCCGATGCCCGTCACCAGGCCCCCCGCTGGTACCTCCTCCGAGCCTGGGCCGCGCACGTGACTGCTCAATGAAGCCCGCTCATGCGGCATGGCGGGGTTAGGGCTGCAGCAGGGCGCCGCAGATGACGCTTTTGGCAAGCAGGGTAATGGCAAGACTGCCGCTGGTTGCACCGGTGTAGTGACTGCACAGGCAGATTGCACAGGCTGTTATGAAAGGATTGTTTCTGCGAGCAACATGGCCATGCCATGGCTTGCCAAACAGCCGCAGACCCCTGTCATGTTTTAGCATGCAATTCGGTGAAGCAAGCCCGCACATGCTGTCCCGCATAACACATGAGACCTGGCAGGCCAAGCCGGCTCAGCTCCAGCAACACTTTGTGCAGACGAGACAGGCCTGCCAAACACGCCTCACTGCCACGACAGCGCACTGGACAAAAGCAAGCATACATAGTAGAAACAGCGAGCTGGCTGAGTCGTGCGGGTACGCAGGGGTCTTTGCAGCGCTCTGGTGCACTCCCGAGCCAGCACCAGAGCCGTTTCCTAATAAGCACGCGCCGCACCATACATGTTGTGCCCCGCCAGCTGGCTGAGCTCCAGGAAGGGCGAGCCGGGGTCCAGCAGCGCGTCGATGCGCTCGCGCGGCAGCAGCTTGCCGCGCTGGCGGTGGCGCTGGATGGCCTGGTCGCCGCCGCCGCGCAGCGCCTTGGCGACCAGCTCACGCAGGCGGCCCACCAGCGCGTCCATGGCCGCCTTGTTTGCCTGGAAGGCCGGGGAGAGCGGGGAGGCGCCAGGTGGGAGGACATTGCTGTTGTCGGCGCTGGTCGCCGCGCCGCGGCCCCACTGGTGCCAGCCCGGCGGACCAGCGCAATTCTGCAGACAGCCCAGGCAGGCCAGGCACCTGGCTGGGCGCAGGCGGGTGGTGCAGACCGCCATGGTGCTCTATTGTTTTTGCGCCTGGCGCAGCAGTTGCAACCACATTGCAGGGAAGTAGCTCACACGTGCGAAGTCGCAACAAATTGTGTGACTGCCAGCAAATCTGGGCACAACCAGCAACCAGGTGCTGATGTGGACTTGGAAGGCAGGGTCTGGTGTTGCAAGTAAAGGGCTGCTGTGCTGAGCGCACTGTGCTGCAGCGCAAATCGCCTGTGTGCTCCAGGGCGGTGGTGTAGAATCAGCGCTGTTATGCACACTCGCTCAAGCTGCGCATATGCATGTGCGTCAAAGACTTCAGGCATCAGAGATAACAAGGTCCTCCTGCAGCAAAACGTCACTGCACGGACATCAGCCTGCTGATTGCGCACTGCGAACACCGGGGCCAGTGGTGCCTAACCAGCAGCAATGGCAGCTGCACCAGGCAGGGCCGCGGGCACAGTTCTGGCCAGCCCAGCCATCGACGTTGCTGCAGTGCGGAGCACGCTCGTAGCAGAGCTCGCCGCGGCGCGCGCCGAGCGCGCCGACCTGACGCGGCGCGCGGAGGAGTGCGACGGCGTGGCAGCAACGCTCGCCGAGCTCCCCGGCCGCACAGACCGCAGCGCCATGATCCCGCTCGGCCGTGCCGCGTTTCTCCCTGGGCGCCTGTCCAGCTCGCCCAGTGTCCTGGTGCGGGTCGGTGAGGGCCCGCTCCTGATTTCTTGGTTTCAAGAAATTAGTGTACTCTGCTGCGCTGTGCACCCAGTCTGCAGGCAGCCTCGCTCTGACCGCGTGCTTGCTGGTCGTCCGCGGCGAGCTCGCTCACCGGCGCGCCCGCCGCCGCACCGCTGGCCGGGCCGGCCATGCCTGTTCTGGCCCGCGGCGCGCAGGCGGCGGGCTGCTGGCGGAGCAGCCGGCAGGCCGGGCGCGCGCCGGCGTGCTGCGGCGGGCGGCCGCGCTGCGCGCCGCGGCCGACGCGGCGGGCGCCGCGGAGGCCGCGCTGACCCGGCGCCTGCAGGTGGCCGAGGCCGCGGTGCTCGGCCCGCTGCAGGCGGCCGCCGCCGACGGCCTGGCGCGCGCCCCGGCTGGGCGTGCGTGCCGGGTGTGGGTCGGGGTGCGGTGAGGGCTGGGTGGCTGCGCGACGCCGGCACCCCACCGCAGGCGGCGCTCGTCGGTGCCCCGGGATACCTGGCACTCAGGCTGTCTGCTAGTGCGGTGATGTCAGAGTGATGTCAAACTTCAGTACAGCGTCGGAGCTGCGCAAAGGGCAAGAGAGGTGCTGTGCACAGGAGGCTTGCACGTTGGCAGCGCAGGCAGAGGAGCCCTTGGATCAGCGCGTAACAGCAGGAGAGGCCTCGGGGCCGGCCTGCAGCAGCTCGGCGCCGCCGCAGGTCGAGGCGCCCGTTGCGTGGCGGCTCTGTGGCAGGCGGGGTCAGCCGAGGCGCCGCGCCTGCCCACACTCTTTTATCAGGGCCTTGCTGCCTGGTGGTCAGCTTGCTGTTGAAAAACACCCGCTGCCGCATGCAGGTGGACATCCGCGAGGACTACGACGAGGCGCTGCACGGCGTGCGGCGCGCCGCGCGCACTCCGGAGATGCCGGGCGCCGGCAGCCCGGCTGCTGCAGGCCGGCAGCGTGCCCGGGGCGCGGCGCTGCCCAGCCTGGCCGGTGCGCGCCCTGAGCCCGGGCGCCCGGCCGAGCTGGCCGGGGAGCCTGCGGGCGCACGTGCCTCTGGCCCTGCACATGTGTGTGGTGCCTTTCACTATGCGCGCGCTTCGCCTGTGCACTGCAAAGCTGGAGGTGCAGGCAGTCATGTGGATGTGTGCCGCAGAGGAGCCGCGAGAGGGCGTGACTACCAGGCATTCGCCGAGCGCGCCCGACGCAAGAGGACCCGACTCCATGGCCGCTCCCGACGGGGATGCGGCCCTCTTCGCGCGCCTGGCGGCACTTGAGCGCCAGGAGGAGCTGGAGGGCGATGAAGCAGAAGGCTCCGGATACGCAGAAAGGGTTAATGTTGACCTGGAGGCCGCTGAAGGCGTGGAGAGGGGCGAGGAGAAAGGGGAAGAAGAGGGCGGGGGTGGAGAGGCGGGCGCATCCGGTCAGCGCGCCGGGCAGTCGCTGCCGGCCGGCGCCTCGGCGGGAGCGGGCCCTGCGCTGGCAGCGCGCGGGCGAGCTGCGCCGGCGGAGGGGGTCGCGCACAGCCCATGCGCTGCTGCCGCGGCGGGCCCGCCCTCTGCAGGCGGGCACGGCGGGGCGCCGCACGCGGCGGCGGCCCATACAAACAGGCCCGCGCCCGCGGCCGCCAGCGCCCAGGCCGCCAACGCGACCCAGCAGCCGGCCGCGACGCCAAAGGGCATGCGTCGAGGCTTCCTCGATGCCCCCGGCGCGTCTGCCGGGCGCGCCGGCGCTGCGCGCCGGTCAGCGCCAGCCGAGGCGACGTCGACACATGGGGAAGGGGCGCCGGAGGCGACGGGGCCGCTGCCGGGCGCGCAGCCTGGCGCCGTCGTGGAGCGCCCGACGGCAGGCGCGCGCGCCGGCGGTGCAGAGCCCGCTGACGGCGCGCCGCCAAGGGGCATCCTGAAGCGGGCGACATCCGGCGGCGCGTCCGCCCACGCCGAGCCGGAGCCCGCGGCACGGCCTGTGTCGAGGTTCAAGCAGCGGCGGCAGGCGGGTGCAGCCGGGTGAGCCGGCGTGCGAGTGTGTGAGCGCCTGGCTGCTGTCCCTGGAAGCACGTGCTGGGCGGCGCTTTGGGGTACGCACTCGTGGTGGCTGGCGAGGCCGCGAGAAGCGCCTGCACCTTGGCTGGATGCAAGCGTCAGGCGCTGAGTTGCCCGAACAGCTATGAGTGTGGGCTAGTAGTGTGAGCGATATGTACGAGCAGGGGAGTTTCTAGATGTAGCCTGCAGGCGCACGACACCAGGCAATGCACCAGGCACTTGTAAGACGTGTACACGACTAGAACATACTCAAGATGGCTGCAGTGCATCATCTTCTGAAAGCACACAGCGGCATCATCGAGGCATCAGAAACAGCGGTGTGCATGTATGGAACGAGATTCCAGACATGATTTCAAGACGATTGCGCAGACTATGGAGCTCTTGCAAGGGCGTCAGCATTAATCTTGGTCACTCTCTAACATTGCCATACTTTCCGCGACACCTGTTCAGAACAGGCTGTTCCCCGCGCTATCCTTGCTCGAATGTTGGTGTACCGCCCCATAAATCAGCACCGCTTGCCCCGTCATGCGGCCGCCGCTACAGAACTGGCAGCATGTAAGCGGTCCAGCCAAGGCGTGCCATTTGTGCCAAAACAGCTGCCTCAGGGGGTGCTTGCTTTGTGCCTGACAGCACAAGCATAAAAGCCAGCTTTCCTGCGGCCCAGGGCTTAAGAAGCCTCAGGCCACAACGCAGGTCAGGCGAGGCACGCCGGTGAGCAATAACCACGCACTAGCTAAAGAGGGCAAGCCGGCAGCCAGGCCGCCAGCACTCACCCCAGGGCGCACCCTGCCCAACTATAAGCGGTTCTTGCATGCTGGACACCGTGATTGATAATTCAAGCGCCCAGCAAGGCGCCCACCATGGTGCACACCGGTGGGCTCATTTGGGAGTAGCTCACAGCCTGCCGAGGGGCACCACATGTGTGGGCCAGCAGCCTATGATCAGGGCAGGATCCTAACTTGTGAAGCCCTCATTTGACAACCAACCTGGACACCACATTCACAGCGCACGCCCACAGCCCCGCGCCCAGGACATACCCAGAGCGCCTGCCCCGCCGGCCGCAGCTGCCCCGGGCGCCCCGGGCGCGCCGCGCCCCCCAGGGGCGGCGGTCAGACGCCGCCCGAATTGTCCCAGCGGATCATCCACTCCAGGCCGCTGGGCCCGGCCTCGTGCCCCGCGAGGTCCAGCGGGTCCCACTCCAGGCCGCGCCAGCCGCGCCAGCCCACGGGCCGGCCGCGCCGCGGCGGCGCGCTGGCGGCGCCGCGCGCGCAGAACAGCGCGCCGACGTTGACGGGGCTCACCGTCTGCGCGCGCCCAGCCGCCCCTTACTTGTGAGCGCCGCCCCCGCCATTATCGGGCAAGCGCACAGCAGCCTGAGCGCATGAGGCGGCAGGCAGAGCGCTGAGGCTGAGCATGCCCGCCTGCTTGCCAGCCCGGTCACAGGCAGTGTGCACAGCCGCAGCCCTCACCCCTTGCTCGCCAAAACCGAGCTGCTGGGCTTGATCGGCCTCTGAGTCTTACCCAACAGCAGGGCGGCAGCACCCGTTGCGCACCAGACGGGGCTGACACAGCGTTGTGCCAGCGTTGCATGTGCCGACACAGCTCATGTGTGAAGTGAGTGAGCTGAATAAGCTACCACATACGTGCGTCCTGCTGCACGCAGCGAGCGCGCCTGGTCCACGAAGGGCGGCGCGGGCTTGATAAAGACGTCCACGCTGTGCGTGCCGACCTCTGCGCTGAACACCGCGCAGGGCCCCGCGCAGCGCGCCATGCCGTACAGCTGCGCGCGCGCGCACGCAGGTTTTGCTTGGGAGTCACTTAAACCACAACATGCTGGTGAAGACATGCATGCAAGGACGGCAAATCAAGTTTCGCGTGTTTCCATGAGCAGCCAGCACGTCGGCGCACGCCGACACTGGCAGCACCCTTGCGAGCCCGCGGGCGCATTGGCAGCGCGACCGCCTGCGCGCGCCTGCGGGTCAAAGTTGGCGGTGGACGTCTCGATGCGCACGTCGGGCCCGTCGCGCGCCCAGAGCGCGCTGGCGACCAGCGAGTTGGCGTACCCGGCGATCGCGCACGAGGGCACAGCCAGGAACAGGCGCGCCAGCCGCGGCGCGTGGTGCGCGATGAGCCAGAGGTCCAAGATCTGCACGCGGGTCACACAAACAGGCTCAGGGTCGGAGCCCATTGTCGACTGCCTCGGGACATGGGCTGGCGTGCCCGCTTGTGGGGCCGCTTGCGATCCCTTTTGGCAGCCTCAGCACAGCCCACATGCCCGTCAGTGTGGCAGGGCTTAACTTAGGCGCACATGCCCATTAGAGGAACCATGTCGGTCAGACCACCAACCCCAGGCGCTCACCTGCTTCGGATTAACCACAAACTCTCTGGTTAGCGGCGGGCCATTCCAAAAGGGCGCATGCATGGCTGCGGTGCACTGCGCGCGTCCCACCGCGCGCGCGCCTGGAGCAGGGCATGCACGCGTGGCGCGCTCGGGGCTGGTTAGGGTAGGTTTAGGGTCCCGCACGCGCCTGCCCGTGGCAGCCCTTGCAGTCGGCGTGCAGCACGAGCTCGGTTAGCGCGCCGGGCAGGTGCGCCAGCGACACGTCCTCGCGCGCCGTGAAGGCCAGCTTCCGCAGGCCGCGCAGCCGCCCGAGGCACCGCGGCATGCCTGCGCGCGCGGCGCAAGGCGCCGCTCGCATGCGTGCGCGCGCCGCACATGCGAGCGAATCTGAACGATGTGGACTCGTTGCTCAGCTTGCTGAGGTCAGCTTCTGCGGGTGGTGCACGCGGCCCGGGCGCCTCCCATTGGGGCACACGAGCGTGCATGCTGGCGCTTCCAAGTCCTTTCGCCGAGATCCAGCACAGCGTCCTGGGTGCCGCAGAGCGACAGCGCCGAGGCAGGCGCGAGCGCCGCGGGGGCGGCGGCGCGCAGGCCACCCCGCGCGCAGGCTGGGAGATACCAAGTCTCCATTTGTTCTGCCCCACTGTGGCGTCCTTGAAATGAAATTCTTTAGTCACATCCCTCCACAAGCGCGCCCGCCGCACCCGCGCCCGCGACCGCCAGCGACTCCAGGTGCGGGCACGCGGCGCATACGCGCGCGAGCTGCGCCTCGTCCAGCTTGCTGTTGTCCACCTGCCCCGCGACCACGGCCGCAGCCCTCACATTTCCGGCTCCAGGCGCTCTGGGGGCGCCTGCATGCACTGGGGCGGCGCGCGCGCGCGCGCGGCTGCGGGAGCTGCGAGCGCATTCGTGAGCATGGCTGCGAGGCAGATCCATGCACTTCCGCGCGGGTGGCGAGCTGGCGCCGGGCTGCGCCGTACCCCAACATGCGCCGCGCGCGTGCGGCTGTGGGAGCGCCTAAAGCCAGCAGCGCGCGGCGCATGTCGGGGTACGGGGCGGCCCGGCGCCAGCTCCCCACCCGCCCGCAGTCTCACGCATGTGCAGCCATGCTCACAGCAGCGCCCGCATTGGAATTAACTCTGCCTGCAAGCGATTGGAACAATGCTCCGACTCACATCCAGGCCCTCACAGCAGCTACCACTCTGTGGCACGCAGTGCGTGCAGATGCCATGCGAGACGCGGGAAGCATGGGCGGCCCCCGGCTGCTCACCTGCCCGCCCCACGTCTGCTGCACGCGCAGGCGCCGCAGCGCTGCGCAGCCGCCGCCGCCGCCACACGCCGCTGCCGGCCTGCCCCCAGAGCCGGGTCCGCCGCCGCCGCCGGGCCCGGGATCCGACCCTAGCCCTACGCCCCCGTTGGCCTGGCGCTCGCCGCCGCCCGCTGGCGCGCCGCAGGCGAGCGGGTCCGCGTTGGCGCGGAAGAACTCGTGGAAGGGCCCGGGGCCGCCCGCAAAGTCCTCGTGGCTGGAGTTGTGGATCATGGCGAAGATGAACAGGCTCTCGCCCTTGGCGGCGGTTGCGTAGTCGACGTGCAGCAGGTCGAGCTCAGCCAGGCGCGCCAGCGGCCCGCCCTCGAGCGCGCTGATGCCGAGCGCCAGCCGGCGCATGTTGGCGCGCAGGCGCAGCGTGCGCAGCGCGCCCAGGTGCTGCAGGGTATCGCCCAGGTCGTACAGGGTTGTGCCCGGCGGCGACAGCAGCGCGACCTCCAGGTGCTGCAGTGCGGGCGGCAGCAGGCGCAGCACGTCCGCGCCGGGCAGCGCCACCGCCGAGCGCACGCACAGCGTGGTCAGGTTGCGCAGCCGGCCCAGGACGGGGCCCCAGCACCTGCGCGGCGCCGCCCGTGGCGTGAGCGCCCATGTGGTGGACAGGAAAGTGTGTGATTGCGCGTGCCCTTCGGCGCACTCAGGCATGTTGGGTTCGAAAGCCTGTTTCAGCCACATAGGGTGGCTTCAGACGTGACTGTCCTATCTGATTACAAGCAGAGCGCCCCGTGTGCAATGATGTCAGCAGAGTTGCTCGCAGCGCCGATGCATGCACCACAAAAGTCACCTGCCCGCCGGTCCTAGCGCGCCCGCCGCAGGTGGGAGCGCACCCGCAGCGCCGGTGCGGCAGGCCCCAGCGCGACTCGTCCGGCTGCGGCTTGGACGGCCGCGGGGACGCCTCGGGCACCGGCTCCGCAGCAACGCCCCCAAACGCGCCGAGCAGGCCAAACACGCTGAAGCGGCGCGTGTGCGGCACGCAGACGGCCGCCACGTCGTCAGCGGACACGCTCCGCAGCCACCACAGCATGCTCTCCACCTGCCCCGGACGGCAACAACCATATGACACGCCTGCCAATGATAAACGCGACAGCCCGGCTGGAGTGTGGCATGCCAGACTGGCCGCCGCGCTGCTGGAGCGAGGCGCGCCGCACTCTATGTCCTGCCGCAGCAAACGTGAGCTGCTTTGGGGCTTGCGCTCGGCCACGAAAATATGTCCTTGTGCAGGGCGACAAGCACGAAGTGTTGCCAGGACTGTCAGACGCGAGAGCCGCTCCACGGCCCTCCGCAGCCCTGTGTAAAGCGCCGCAGCACCCAGAGCATGCTTGTGTGCAGGCAGAAGCGAACATGCACACTCAGCGCGCTTTTGCCAGGCAGCTTGGCGACACTGTCCTGACACGCGCCCCCTCAACGTTCCACGTGTGCGCCTAACACCACACGGCACCTGGCAGCTGCACCACGCGGAGCTTCCAATGACGCCTGCCCCAAGGCAACATTAGGCGCGCAGTTTTCCACCAAGGACAAGTCTGGTCTGGCGCCTACGACTTACCCGCACACAGACCTATGCCGCCATGGTGAGCAGCGTTGTATCTGTTTGACAGGCTGGCACTGCACAAGGCAACCTCGACACGCAGTCGAACCCAATCATTGACATCCCATGGGACGGGCTCAGGGCGCATTGAGACTGCAGGCCCGCGCCTTGGACTCCGTATCTACGCCGTCAAAGGTCAGCACGCGCTGGCTGCGCCCTGCCTCTAAGAAAACTCTGCTCGCGGCCGCGGCGCGGCACCCATCGCGCCAGCTGAGGCCCTCCAGTATGCCTGCCAGCACGCTTAGCGGGAGCCCGCTCCAGCAGTTGTACACCTGTGTCAGCGAAGAGTTGCCAGTGCTCTTTGGCGTGACCTTGTGCGCGGAGGCCAACAGCTCAGGCTCACACACCTGCGCCATGGAGCCCATTGCAGGCGCAATGCCACACGCTCCCAGCTGGCCTGGCTTTTCTCCTCCCATTACATAAATATTCTTGTTCCTCATCTCCCTGTGTTGGTGCTCGTGCATTTTTGTGGGTGCATCTATACAATATACATGCATCTACACAGGATACACCGTCACTTGCGCGCGCAGAACAATAATACTGTGAAGTCTTCCAATCCAGTATTTGAGTTTGGTTTGCAACGCAGTTCGGATGAAGAACTTCTTACCAGTACAAATGGCTGCAGCTAAAGGGCTGTGGCCGCATCTGGCAGCATACCGAAATGGGTGTGACGCTTGCGAGCGCTCCTGCACATCCAAGCTGCGCAGCGCGGCCGAACTCGACGCCGGCGTGGCCAGCCTGGGCTTCCGCGGCGAGGCGCTGGCGAGCATCGCGGACTGCTCGCTGCTGGAGGTCACCTCCAAGGCGGCGCGCGCGTTCGAGACGCACGCCAAGCTGCTGCGCGGCGGCGCCGTGCTCAGGCAGGGCCTGGCGCTGCAGCAGCGCGAGCGCCAGGGCACCAGCGTCGCCGTCCGGGACTTCCTCTTCAACCGGCCGATCAACAGGCGGGCTCTGCTGGAGGCCGGGTGCGGGCCAGCTGACTGGAGGTCCCACTCTCACTAGGTAAGGGCTCACTTTGCTGCCAGCGATTGTGGTTACAATGTCACGCTCTTACTGTTGGCCCTTGCTGTGCCAATATGCGCATCCTGCTCCGAACCTGACTGACAGGCACTGCCGCCGCAGGGCGCGCAGGGAGCTTGACGCCTGCCGCGAGCGCGTGCTGCAGCTGGCGCTCGCGCACCCAGCCGTGTCCTTCCGCGTCACCAACGCTGCGCAGCGCGAGACCCTGCTGAGCCTGCCCCCGGCGCGCGGCCCTTCCCTGCTGCCCCAACTGCTGCTCCGCTACGCGAGCTCTCATATAGCGCCTCTCACATGTGCGCTGCTGCCTTCAGCCACTGTGCTTGCCAGACAGCATTGTTGGCAATTGCGCCAAGCTCTGTAGCCCTGCATATCCGGGTCGAGAGTGTCTTCTGAAGGTAATTGCCAGGCGGGGGCGGGGATGTGCGGCAAGCCGCCGCTTACTTGACGTGCTCCCTTGCGCAGGGACGCACAGTGGCGGACTCGCTTGCGCTCGCGCTTGGCGAGCTGGCGGCGAGCGCTGGCGCGGCCGAATGCCGGCAGGGCGCCGTGGGCGTGACGCTGCACGCGAGCGTGCCGCCGGCGGGCGCAACGTTGCGGCGCTGCCAGTTCATGTGCGCCTGTGCACGCGTGCTGCAGGGCCTGGCGCGGGTGTTGCCGCAGCGCTGTGCTTAACGCTAAACTGCGGAGGGCGTCTGTGCATGCGTGCATGCATGACAGGATTCTATGCATCCTGAGCGCTTGCGGAGCGACTGCTACGTCTTTGCACAGAGCAACTGCCGCTCAACATCCTGGTGTGGACCTGCGTGAAATGCCTGCTGGCGCCCCACGCGCCTGCACGCGCTGCGGCAGGTTTGTGAACGGCCGGCCCGTGCACGGCGGCCCCGCCGCCAAGCTGCTCCGGGCCCTGTTCCAGGCCGCGCTCCAGGCGTGGCAGCGCGCGCACGCCGCGCCCGCGCCCGGCGCGCAGCGTGCTGCCCCGGCGCAGGCCGCGCGCCCGCACCCGGCCTTCTTGCTCTTCATCGCGTGCCCGCCCGGCCTGTACGACGCCGCGTTCGACCCTGGCAAGACCATGGTCGAATTCGCCGACTGGGGCCCCGTGCTAGCGGCCGTGCGCGCAGCCGCGTGCCGCGTGTGGCACACGTGCCTGCCGCCGGCGCTGGCGCCGGTGGGGGGCCTGGACGATGGTGCGGCAGCGCCAGCTGCGCGGCCCGGAGCCGTGCGGTCTGCGCCAGAGGCGCGGGCACGGCAGGGCGGTGCGGCGCGCCCTGCAGCAGAGGCACGCCGCAGCTCATTCGTGGACTGGCTCTCTGGCGAGCCGCAGGGTGCGGCCGGCGCCATGTGGCCTGCGGGCGCAGTGGCCGGCCGCGGATCCGGCCCAACAGCGCGGCGCGGCGGCGGCAGCGGTAGCGCCGGCGCCGGCGCCGGCAGCGCGCCGTGCCTGGGCGCCAAGCGGCGCCGCGCGGCCGGCGAGCCGGGCGGGGCGGGGCCATGGAGGGGCGTGGAGCAGCCCCGAGGCCCTCGCAAGCGCGCTCGGCCGGAGCCGCTCGGCGCCCCGAAAACGTCGGAGGAGCAGCTGTCGCCACGGCCAGAGAAGCGAGCGGCAGGACGCGGGGAGGCGCCGGCATCGTGCAGGCCACCAGTGCTGCCGCAACCCTGGGTCGGCGGCGCTGCGCACCGGCGCGTGCTGGCCTCCGCTCGGCGGCAGGCCGCGCCGGCTGCAGTCGCTGCGGAGCCTGCTGCACACGAGCGGCCGCGACAGGCACCGGATGCGGCCGCTGACCGGGAAGCGCGCGCGGCGGAGCGCGGGCGTCCTGCCGGCGAGAGTGGCGCCGAGCGGCGCCGCGCGGCGTCGGCGCCGCCGCACGCGCGCCGGACGGCGCGCGGCGCGCACACCAATCCAGTGTCCAGCCTGCGCTGCAGCCACGGCCGCCTAAGCCCGAGGGCTATCGCGGCCGGCGACCCGCGCCCGCCCGGCACAGCAGCCCCGCTCGGCAGTGCGCGCGGCCTCGCCGTCCATGACAATGCCGGTGGGAGCGGCCTGAGCCGGGCGGGCGGCGGGCGCGAGCAGGGCGCGGACGCGGGCGGGCGGGCGGGCGGCGCGCGGCGTCGGGACACGGTGCCCGGCGTGTGCCAGTGGGAGGGCAGCGGGGCTTCCTCGGGGCTTCTGCAGCCCTACGAGCCGCAGCCGGGCCATCCCGCAGGCGGCCTCGGCATGCGCCAGCGCCGCGCGGGGCGCGACAGCGGCGCGCAGCGCGAATCCGTGGGCCCGCGCGAGCAGGGTCGCAAGGCCCCGGCGGAGAGCGCCCAGGCCAGTCCAGGCGCAGGCGGTGGCGGCCGGGAACCAGACCCTGGGGTTTCAGGTTCAGGATTTGGGCCGCCCCAGGACCCTGCGCCGGCAGAGGCGCGCGTGCTGGACCTGGAGGCGCTGGCGGCCGGCGGGGCGGCGGTCGCGCCGCCGGCGCTCTCGCGCGCGCAGCTGGCGCGCGCGCGGCCGCTGCCGCAGGCGCGCGCCGACGCATGTGTGGGCCAAGACGCACCTGGCCTCGAGTGCTGGGCATGTTGGCCAAATGGCAGACGCTGCAGAGTGATGTCTCTTTCTTGCTGGAATGCTTCATGGCGGGCTGGCAAGCCTTTGGGTGCGCCAGCATCCCGCCGCTGGGCGCGCCGCTCGCACGCTGCGCGCCGACCTGGCACAGGCGCGGTCCTGCGGGGCTACCACGCCGGTCCTGCCGGGCGGGTCAAGCGCGCTCCAGCCGGCAGGTGGCACTCAAGTTTGTGCCAACGGTGTAGGGTAGCTTGTGGTCGGGTGAGGGTTGAGGCAAGCGGGTCACGCGCGCGCCGGCCGGCAGGTGGCGCTGAAGTTTGTGCCGGCGGTGTGCGCGGGCGTGCTGGCAGTGGTGGACCAGCACGCGGCCGACGAGCGCGTCTGCCTGGAGCGCCTGCGCGCCGAGGTCGGCCCTTGCCCGGCCCGATTGCCCCGTGCCTAGCTTTATGTGCTGAAAGCTGCTCAGGGCTTCGCGGCGTGTGTAGCGCCCGGCGCATATCTGCGCCTCACAGGATGAGGCGCACGGCGCCCGAGCCCGCTGGGCGGCCGTGTGAAGAGGCCGGCGCGAGCGCTGCGCTGCACGTGCGCGCGCAGGCCCTGGGCGCCGATAACCTGCCCGCGCGGCCCGCGAGCGAGCGCCTGGCGCGGCCGGCGCGCCTGGACCTGGGCCCGCGCGACCTGCAGGCGCGCAGCCCTCGGCCTGCAGCACCGCTTCTCCAGCGCACGGCGTGGCGCTGTGAGCAGGCCGTGCTTGGAGCAGGCCCTGCTTCTGGTATCCCCATGGGTCAGTGCACCTGTTGGAGCCAGTGCGCAGGGTTGCATGCCCTGTCCTCTCCATGCGCTGGGCCGCAGGGCTCTGGCGTCCCAGCCTGTGCATGCGCCCTGCACGCGCCAGGCCCCCCGCTTTACCGAGAGCAGGCGCGGAGCGCTCCGCGCCGGAGGCCTCCCTGCAAGGCTGCCGTGCAGACCCTGCCCCGCCGCGCAGGCGCTCGACGCGCACGCGCCGCGGCTGCGCGCATGGGGCTGGCGGTGGCGCGCGGGGGCGGCCGCGGGCGGCGCGGCGCAGCTGACGCACGCCGCCTGCCTGCTGGGCGTGGCCCTGGGCGCCACCGACCTGCAGGCGCGCCGCCCTGTTCGCTCCGGCGGCTCCCGCCCATGCAGCGCGGCTGTGTGTCCCAGCGTGCATGCGCAAGCTTTTGGCCTGGAAGAGGCATGTGCAGCTGCAGACAGATGCCAGCGGGCGGGGATGCGCTGGGCGGCCGCATCATGACGTCTGAACCCCGCATAGGGTAGGGTAGGGGCAGGGCAGGTTGCCAGGCAGCAGGCGTGCGCGCTGTTTTCGGCGCGGTTGCAAAGGCGGCCGGCAGGTGCAGCGCCGTCTGCTAGCGCTCTACACGACCGGGGCACGGTCCGCGCGCGCAGCTGTTCGCGGCGCAGCTGCAGGCGACGGCGGGCGCGGGCACGCTGCCGCCGGGCGCGGCGCGTGTGCTCGCCGCGCGCGCCTGCCGCACCGCGGCCAAGTTTGGCGACGCGGTGCCGCCCGGCCGCGCCGTGCGCCTGCTGGAGGAGCTGGCCCGCACCGCGCTGTGCTTCAGGTGTGCGCGCCTGCAGTTAGGGCTGGCGCATATGTTGATCAAAGGTGTAGATTCAAGGTGTGATGCATGCGTATTCTGACCCTGATCAGATATGGCGCCAGATGTATTCAGAGAATATCACTACGCCCTGGCGGCAGCTTGATTATGTTGTATACAGGCGCCAACCTCGTCTGCAAGGCCACAGGCCTGCTGACAGCATGCCATGCATGCGTGCGCCAGCTGCGCACACGGGCGCCCGACGGTCGTGCCGCTGGCGGACCTGGGCGAGGTGCGGGCCGCGGCAGCGCGTCGCGGCGGGGCTTGGCCCGGGTCGCGAGTCTCCGCAAACGCTGTGGCGATAGATGAACGGGTGCCGCTGGGGCTGCTGCGCGAGCGGCTGCTCAGAGCCCTGAAGACGCCCAGCTCTTATGCTGCCGGGGTTGGGTATGAGGAGCTGCGTTTTGAGTGTTTGAACTTCATGTCTGAACCCTGCCTGAGGTAGCCGTTGCCTGTCTCGACTGTTGCCGCACGGGGCGTCAGTGGCGTAAGGTCCCCGGCGTCCTGCGCACCGCGAGCATGACTCCTGAACGCCTTCTGCTCCTGTTGGTCCTGCTTTGCGTCGGCTTGCATCTTGCCCTAGGCTGCTCGCTTCAGACGTCGCGCCGTCTGCTGCAGGACGGTGAGGCACTCTTCAGAACACTCCTAGAAACGTCACTAGCCTGTAACACTAGAGTGCTAGCGACTGCATTACCTGTGACACAGCCTGCGTCACAGGGGCATCTCTTGTTCTGCAACAGTGAACCTGGCTGGCAGCTAGTACGTCCAGCGGGTACATAACTGCAAGCTGCGGGCTGTGAGCACAGCACCTGTGCAGAACCCACAACCGCTGAGGCCAGAGACGCGCTTGTTTGGGTGGCATTGCCGCTCACCGTCCTGAACTGTTGCAGAGGGTGGAGGCGGTGGAGGCGGAGGAGGCGGCGGAGGCGGCGGAGATAGCGGCGGAGGCGGAGGCGGGTACTCCCCCACAGGTGGCGGCGGTGGCGGGGATGGCGGCGGCAGCGGCGGGGGCGGGAGCAGCGACAGCGGTGGCGGCAGCAGTGGCGGGGGCAGCAGCGGCGGCGGCAGCAGCCCGCCCCCGGCGGAGCCGCTGACGCCGAGCGCGCCAGCGCAGGAGGCGCCGACGCCACCGGATGCGCCACCGGCCGAAAACATGCCCGCGCCGGCGCAGACCAACGCGCCGTCGGCTACGCCACCGCCAACGGCAGACACACCCGGCCCCAGTGCGCCGCCTGGGTCGCCCGCCAGCCCCGCTGCCGGTGGCGGCGGCGCGAGCGGGGCCGGCGGCGGCTCGCCCGACCCCAACGCCGGCAGCCTGGCGCCGCAGCTGGAGGCTCCCGCGACGGACTCGGGCAACGATCGGGGCACCGCCGACAGCACCACACAGCCTGTGCAGGCACGCAGCCCACTCGCAGGTGCACGGAGGCCAGTTTAAGCACCTGCCACAAGCACGCGCCAGGCGCACTTCGTGCTCAGGGCGCTAAACCACCAGTAGTGCAACACGCTGCCTCCTCGCGCCGCCTTTTGCAAATTGCAAAGCAAGCAGCGCCGCATGCCCCGCGCGCAGCCGGGCACGGACAACCCGCCGGCGCTTGACGCGGACGTGGCCTCGCTGCCGTCTAACGCGCCGCCTGTGGCGGACCCCGTGCCGGCCACGGCGGCCGTGACGCCGCCAGACCCCGAGACCCTGAACCTCATCGCCGTCATCACGCCGGCCGGCGGCGTCGCGTTCCTGGACGGCAACGACCTCTGGTGGTTCTACTCCGACGGCGGCCAGCGCGTGCGCGGGCGCTGGAGCAGGTCCGGGAGACACTTTGCGCAGCAGCTGATGCAAACAACCCCCCTTCAGTGTCAAGGTTCATTGGATGGATATGTCCAGGCTCACTGGGTAGACGTGAGTCCGGCGCCCCAACATGCGCGCCGCAACCCTGCTCCATGCGCGCCTTGCGAGCTGGTGTGCGCGTGCGCCATGGCTGCTATGTGGTGACCGAGGCGGGGACCCTGCAAGCACGCGCGCGCGCCATGTGCGCAGCAGGGGGCGCCCGCCGCAGCGCGACCGCACCGACGCGGCAGCGCCGCGCAGGTGCCTGGGCTGCGGCGTGTTCCGCACGGCCGACGGCCGCGTGCGCTGCCCCGCGGGCGCATTCCTCAGCGGCGGCCGCTGCCGGCAGGTGCGCGCGCGGCCGTCGCCGCGGCGCCCTCGCGGGGCGCGGCCGGCTGTGCCTGCATGCAGGCAGGGGGCGGGACCAGGCAGCGCAGTGCGCGGGGGTGATCATGGCAAGCTCGCATGCCCAGACCCGCAGTCCCAGGATGGAGCTCCTGCATGCATCGGATCTTCTGCACCCATGTCGCCAGGAAGGGCTTGCCAAGGGCGTTGGGCAGACTGTCACCTGGGTGCGGCTGAGCGCAGATGCGGCTCGACTTCCGGTCTGAGCCTGCGTACGCGCCGCCGAGCGTCGTGACGAGCTCCTGGGGCAAGCCGCTGAGCTGCAGCGGGTGCGGCCCGCTGCTGCCTGCAGCACAGGCCCTGTCGTGCCAGAAGAGGTGCAGTTGCTGCGCATGCAGGATCCTGTTCCAACGCCTCTCGACACAAACATGTTTGCAAACGTCCCTGACAGCGTGCAGTGCAGATGCAACTTCGCCTGCTGGGCCCTGCTGCACAATTTGCCTGCAGCACATGCACACGCTGAGAACCAGACCCCATGCGCGACCCGACGCCTTGGCAGCCTGCTCACGTGATGTCATGCGTGGGCTTGCCTCCACATCGCCTCCAGCCTGTCTGGACCACCGCCGATGCAGACATCAAGCTCGCGCAGTCCCTGAAGCGTCCGCGCGGACGCGCAGGTGCACGAGTCAGCCGGCGCCGCCGGCGCCGCCCGCGCCCGCGCAGACGCCGCTCAACCTGACCGAGCTGCCAGTGCCGGCCGCGCTGGCGAGCGTGTTTGGCGTGCGGCTCACGCAGGCGCAGCCGCCCGAGGGCGGCGTCTCCTTCGCCTACCGCGGCCGCACCTGGTGGTGCGCGCGCCGGCTGGCGCCGCATCAAGCGCTTAGTGTTATGTGCGCAGCTGCCTGAGGGCGGGGTCTCCTTTGCCTGCCGCGACCACACCCCATGGTGCGCGCATGCCTCCCAGCAATTGCAGAGGAACGAGACTGACTGATTGTTACGACTGAGTGTCTGCACGTGGCTTTGTAGGTACTTCCAGTCCAGCGCAGCGGCCGGCGGGAACATTATGACGTACGGCTACTGGCAGGACACGCGCAACAGGACATGCTTCGGTGCTCCCCTGACCACTGTTGCTGCCCCTTGCACAGCATTTGGGCATGCGCACTCAGTCTTAACGAGTGTGAGCGCTTTCCAATCCGCTTGTGCGCCCTCGCACAACCACGCAACCGAACAATTGGCCCCCTGCGGGCCATGGCATGCTCGCTTGCTTTCAGCCCTTGCAAGTACAGTAAGCACTGGTTGCGGGGACCGTCCCAGGCTGCGGGTACTTTTACGAATACCACACTGGGGCGGCCGCATGCGCGCGGGGCTACTTCCTGGACGCGCGCAAGCTGGCCACGTGTACCAAGCCTGCCAGCGCGTCCAGCGCCTAGCTCCCACCCGCGCGCAGGCGGGTGTGCGTGTGGGGCCCTTTCCACCCGCGCGCAGGCGGGTGTGTACGTCGCGTGGTGCCCTCTGCAGCCCGCAGCGTCCTGTCTGCTGCATTTTCTGTCTGTCAAGCGTGCGAGGCGTGTACATTGTGTAGTTGCGGCCACTGCACTCGCATGCGGTTAGCATATTACAAGGGCGCCTGCGCATGCAGACATCACGTTGCAGAGCCAGCCTGCAGCTGTGGGAACAACGTGCAGAAGCAGCAGCTGATCAGTGCATAGAAATTGTTGGGGGCCAGCACAATCTCGACTGGCGTCGGCCCGCGCGTCGCTGCTGCTGCTTCCTGGCATGCATTAAGCTTTCTGGCATGCAGGCTTGAGCACTGAACGCTCTATTTTGAGAAACGCCGCATGGTACTCTGGGTCATGCTCGGTCTGTTTCTAGAAAAATGGAATGATGCCCTCTGTGTATCAGTGCATGCTATAACGGAGGTATGAACCTCCGTTCATGGCGGCGCGTTGTTGGTCGTGGATTACTTTTAGCAGCGGCATTGTTGCACATGCGTTCATAATGCCCTGTTGATAAGCATCGGCTTCGGTTAAGACTCACTGCTGGCTCAGCCTCTCACTGTCGGCATTGCTGATCCAGGCTGTGCCGCACAGCATGCTGTGCCTGACCTGCTACAACAGCACATCTGGGGTCATGCTTGCAACCCTGTATACGGTTCGTCTGCATAGCAGCAGCAGAGCAGTGGCGCATGGGACGTTATGATCGCGAATGTCTGCAACCCTCTGCAGTCATGCGTGATGACAAGTGCATCACCATGTTACAGAATAACAAAGTTGACTTCGTCATCTGGGCAAGTGCAATGCGCCCTAATCGGTGCGCTGTACACACATATTCTACTGATGCACATCGGTATATGTTGCATACACAAAAGCGCATTGACAGGCCAACTTCTACTATGCTTGGCCTGGCATGGATGACAGCCACATGAGACAGAGCCCCACGTTTACACACGCCGCTCGCGGCTGGCTGGAACGAACGGCGTCACTCTTTGCAGTCCATGGCAAGCCCGCTGGCGGCCGTCTCAAAGCGCTGCGACAGCAGCGCTGCCGCCCAGGGACAAAGCTGCTCATCGCTCCTGCCGCCCGAGCACAGACGTGAGTCGGATGGGTGTGAAGCGTGCAACAGGCATGATAGCATGTACCCCTGCTAAGCTGTCAGTACAGACAGGCGGTCTGCGGCGGCTCCTCTCTCACTCTGCACAGCAACTTCAGTCGCAGCCATGCTGAGGCCCTCATGGCTGTCAGGATCAGGGTGATTAGGGCTTCCTAAGAAGCACGCGTCAGGCAGCTCCGTCGCACGCGCCGCTCGTGCCAGCCCTGCCACAGCCCGTCAGGCACGCATCTGGCGTACGCCCGCTGCCTCCCGCGCGCCCCGGCCTGCCGGCAGGCCCCGCGCACCCGGCCAGCAGCGAGCGCAGCGCGCTCGCGCCGCCCGCCGCCGCCGTGACCGCCCTGCCGCCGGGCGCGCGCTGGACCACCGCATCCGCAACCTGCAGCGCGAGCAGGGCGCCGCCGGGGGCGGGCGCAGGCGCGCTGCCGGGGCGGGTTACGCCAACAAGCGGCGGTTCTGCCGGCGGCGGGCCGGCGCGCGCGGCCAGCAGCGGGGCCAGCAGCGGGGCCAGCAGCGCGCGCAGCAGGGGCGCGCCCTCGGGCGAGGCCACCTGCGCAGGCCGAGCGTTCCGGGGCTCGCACACGGCGGGCTTACCTCATGCAACCCTGCGACCCTGCAACAGCTGCACCGCACAGTGCAAGCGAACCCTCTGACTGGTGACAAGTTGTGTAAGAGGCGGCAGCGACTGTGCGGCAACTCGCGACCTGCACGCCAGGTGACGCAGCTTGAACCGGTACAACCGGTTGAACCGTTTGTACGAGGCCGAGAGGCGCGCGCACCTGCGAGAGCAGCGCGCCGTCGCCGCCGCCGCCGCCGCCGCCCGCAAGCAGGTTGGCCACGGCGTGCTTGGCCACGCTGCGCTCGGCGGGCGAGCCGTGCTGCGCCAGCGCCGCCAGGTCGGGCAGCGCGCCGGCCGCGGCCACCGCCGCAGCGCCCTCTCTGGCCGGAACGCAGGCACGCATGCACACATGCATCTCAGTGCTGTGATAGGCAGCCATTCTAGTGCAAAGTCACACCAGTGTCCGCTCGCTACTTCGCTTCAAACCTCGGCTGCATGGCCACCAGGCAGCGCTACCAAACGTAGGTCACGTGCCACCGCTCCCATGCGCGGCGCGCGCTTTCCCTGACAGGCGCTCCTGCGGGCCACAGCATCGCATGCTACCAGCCTCGAGCGAGGCAGCACTGCGCACAGCAGCCAGCTTGATATTACGTGCGCGCACCTGCCGGGCAGGCCCGCAAGGTTGCCGAGCACCCACGCGGCCTCCGCGCGCATCACGGCGGCCCCCGGCGGCGGCGCGCGCAGGCACGCCAGCGCGGCGCCCACGGCGCCGCCGTGCAGCAGCGCCGCCGCGCCAGTTGCGCCGGCCGCGCCCGCCAGGTGCCCCACAGCGCGCAGCGCTGGCAGCACGCAGCGCGCCGCCGCGGGCGGGGCGGTCTGCGCATGGCCCCGGTCGTCCGCTGTTACTATTTGTTGTGTATGGGCAGTGCTTTGTGCAAGACATTGTCTGTCGTAATAGCCCTGTTTCTGCTTATGGTGCGACCCATAATAATCTGCGGATTTATTCGTGTCCAAGTGGCACGCTGAGCAGGCGGCTGGCTGCCTGCCGCTGCACAGGGGCGCGCCAGGCGGGCAGGGTGAGCACGCGGTCCGCTTCGCTCACAAGGTGAAGGCACCTGCATATCGGCTACACTGCAAGAAAGTGGTTTGTATGGCATTTCAGGAATCTGCTCCACGAGCGCATGTCGATGCTCATCAACCCGGCTCCCTGCGAGGGCCAGCCCCCACTGCGCAGCGCAGGCAGGGATGCGAGGGCGCGCCGGCGCGAGGCAGGCCGTGAGCAGCTGCAGGCATGCCGCGGCCGCGCCCAGCTTCGTCAGCCGGTTGGCTGCGCCCCGCACGCGCCGCCTGAGAGGTCAGCGCCAGGCGTGCCGTCCATAGAACGACTGCGACCCTCGGATCTCACAGTCCGCCGAGCAGACCTGCAGAGCTGATGCCCAAAGCCGCCCGCAATAGGTGTGCAGCCAGCACGCGCGCACCGTGCAGCCTCATGCTTTGCCGGACGTCGCGGCGCATAAGACAGCGGACGCGGTCCAAGGGGCAGGGGTGCGTGCACTGGTGAGGCGCACCGTGCGCCGCGTGGCCCGCCGCCAGCGCCGCCAGCAGCCAGGCGACCTCCGCAGCGACGCCCAGCAGCTCAACACCCGAACAGTCGTGGCGATCCGGTTTTGGCTGCCGCCCAGCGCCCTCCCCCGCGCCAGGTGCCGCGTCGGCCATGGCATGCGCGTCCGGCACGGCGGCGCCGCATGGGAGCGGCGGCGGAGGGCCGCTGCCGCGGACTGCGGCCGCGCCCCAGGCCACCATCTGCGCCAGGCCCTCGGGGGCGGTCGCGGCCGCCAGCAGCTGCCCGCCCGCGCCGCTGCCGGGCTGCCGCGCTAGGTTGGCTAGCGCCCAGGCCGCCGTGCCCGCCGCGGCGGCGGCGGCGGCGGGCGCCGGCGCGGCGGCGGCCGCCAGCGAGCGCCCGCCCGGCCCGGGCCCCAGACCCGGCGCAGGCCCTAGACCCGGCCCCGCCAGCGCGCGCCCCTGGCTCAGCAGCATCGCCGCGAGCGGGCGCACTGCGCCGTTGGCGACGAGCGTCGCGCAAGCCTGTGTGCCTTCGCCCGCCACGTTGCCTGCGTGCGCCCAAGACGCTCGGTGTGAGGAGTGACAGAGCGATGGAGAGAGGTGATTTACAATGACGAGCTCGCTATACACGTAGCGATGTTACTGCTGTATATGCACGCATTGGCCATTGTGCGAAGCCTCGTCCAGGGCCAGGTGGGACTGTCCGCGCACGCTTTGCATGCAAGCGCTCTGGTCCTCGGCAGCACAGCCTGCAAACATTGGCCCGCCCCACCTGACCTGCTTGCACTGGCAGCGTCGCACGGAGGTGAACGAACCAAGCGCCCAGGCGCACAACTCGGCCAGCGCGAGCCCCCCGGAGCCGCCCAGGCGCTCTATGAGCGCCGGCGCCGCCGGCAGCACTGCGGCGCCGTCCGCGCCCGCCAGGTTGGCGAGCGCCCACGCAGCCTCCACCGCCGTTTCGGCGGACTCGGGCGTGTGCTGGCTGCCACCACGCCCAAGCGCAAGTCAGGCGTGGTGCCGCTCCCTTGTCCTCTGGTACATTAAAATGCAGGCGCGGCAGCCGTGGCAGAACACGTGCGTCCAGGCCGAGTGGCGCGCCTAGCTTGCAGCGCTCGTACCAGGTCAGGCACCGCCCCCGCCGCGGCGACTGCCGCGTACGGGGCGCTTGCACCTGCAGAGCACCTCCCCTGTCAGGCCCTGCCAGGAACGCTGGAGGCCCAGCGCTGACAGCGGCACGCACACGTACAGAGTTGCCAGCACAGGTCCCTGCTTTGGGCATCAGTGCAAGCATGGACGGTCCTTGGGCTGGGGGTCGCAGGGCGAGTGCCAGTTCCCGTCACCGTGCAGGCTGCAAGCAACGCACCTATGCACAGCCAATGCCAGCATTGATGCACGCCACCATGCTAAGCGCAGTGCTTTGGACGTATCTAGTATACCCAGAGTGCCCGCACTTTGCCTGCGGAGTGATAGCCAGCGCACCGGCGCACAGCAGGCGGCGGACGTTGCGAACAGCCTCCAGGCACGTGAGGCTGCCTGGCCGCGTGTCATGCAGTGCGCGCACCGCTGCCCCGGCGCACGCTGCAGCGGCCTCCCGTGTCAGCTGTCCGTCACTGTGGCCGTCCGCGCTCTTGTGAGTGTCACGGCGCAGCCGCTTGCTGCGGAGCACAGCGGCGCGGCCCTCCCTCGCGGCTGCAGCGCCCTGCGCAACCAGGCCGCCTCAGAACAAGCTCAAACAGTAACAAGCGTCCCTGAAACTTATATACACACACCTCCTCGGCTCGCCGCTGCCGTGCAGACGCCGCGGTGGTCGTGCTGTGCTTACGCGACGCACGTCTGTTGTCCATACTTGCAAGATGACGGAGCGCGTGCTAGCCGGCAGCACTGCCACGAGCTCACATGGCGAGCACAGTGAGAGGAGACGCTCGCTGCATCCAGTGCATGGTGCACTCAATCCATGAGTGTCCATTCACTTTTTTGTATTTAAAGGCAATTAAAGCCAACATTGGCTTCTCGGGCCAGCTGATCTCTTTCACTGGGGCATTGCAAGCCAACCGGCACTTGCGTGCCTGCCATCACCTGAGGATATGCATGGACCCCCACCATGCACACACACAAACACGCAGGCTGGTGACACCCGGGGACAGTAAGGGCGCCGCACAGGCTCAGCAGAGGACCGGTGTGCTGCGGCAAGGCTCTTGTTTGCGCAGTGACACGCAGAGGCATGCAGTGGCGCAGACGCGCTCGTACTTGCCAGCACGTGCACGGGTTTTCATTAAACACACTTAATACGGAAAAAGGCACACAGCTGGCCTACATGCAAAGACATGCAGCGGCACAGCGAGTGTGCTACCACAGCCCTCTTATCACAAGCTCGCGCTGCTGCAGACAGCCAGAGTGCACAAAAGCTGCTCGCACGTCACACCGGTCTCTCCATCCCAACCCAACGCAACGCCCCTGCCCCTGCCTGCTACAGCCGCGCCCGCTACGGCAGGCTGTGAAGCTCGCAGCGGCACTTCCCTCCGCCCCGGCTATTCCTTCTGAAGGCGCCGCCTGCATGGCGCTGGCCGCAGCGGGCCTCGCGCTCCTGCAGAGCTCGCCCCCACACAACCCCGACACAAAGCAAACCCATATGTCTTGAGAGCAAACCCACCCATTTATGGCTTCTTGCATGTTGAGACTCGAGGGCGTTCGAATCAGCGGTATGCAACCCTCGCACGCACTACCCCAGCCTCACCCTTCCAGCCAAATGGTCCCCACCCCCTTGCACGCGCAGGCTGCGGTGACCCTCAGGCGCCCCGGCTGCCGAGCTGCACAGGCGCAGGCCGGCTCCTGCCCCGCAGCCTGCCACCGCCCATGCGCCCGGCTACCTCTATGCGCACGGCTACCTCCGCCACTCAGGACGCCCAGCGCCCCCCAGCCTCGCACAGCCACCTGCATTAACAACCGGCATGCACTATCCGCCTCCCAACCAAGCATAATTTGCAAACTTGTGAAGCGAATGAAGGGAGGAGCCAATCTTGCTGTCGCCGCGCAGGCGCCACAATGGGGGGGGGCAAAACTTTGCCGGCAAGCCGCAAAGCACAGTGGTCAGTCATGATGCGATCCTTGGCGAGCCGCTGCCCGACCCCGGCCGGCGGCGCAGCGCGCGGCCCTGCTAGGCACAGCACACTCCGCCCAGGCCTGGCGCATGTACGCCGGCATGCCATCCGCAACAACGCAACGTTCTTAAAAAAGTGCTGCCTGAGGTCCACGCACGGTCCCCCTCCCCGCAGCTATCAGCCCCCTTCCACTGCGTCACCACAAACCAGCTCAGAATACTCCTGCCCAGGCTTCCTACCACCTGGCGCCATCACACCCTGGTAGGCCCTGCACCGCGCACTGCCTTCACCGCCATCCTTTTCTGAACTCAAAACTTCCATACTTCTGGGGGAGCGCAGCAGTCCCAGACACGCACTCCTTGGCCCAAAACTGGCGAGGTGAGCGCCGCGCCCCGCCAGCTGCTGCCCGCAAGCTGGCTGCCGCCCGGACCGCCACACCATCATGAAATGGACGTGCATGGAAGTGAGCCTTTGCCTCGCGTGGCAGCCACACAGCAGCCCACTGCAAGTGTCTCGCTACGTGCGCGTTCGGTGCAGGCGCAGACTGGGCCGCCACGATGTGATGTGTGCACAGCCTGTTTGGCACACGCGCGGCTGTGGGGTAGCTGGCCGAGAAATGAATGAAATGAGGGGCCTGGGGCCAACTCGCAACACTGCGAGGGGGCCATGCTAACTACTCGCATGCGACCCTTGTAGCAAACCCTCCAGGACACGCTGGCGGCCGCGCAAGGCGGGGGACCCCCGCCACTTGGTCGGTCGCCAGCACACGCACTTCACTGCCGCACCCCGCGGACGGGAGGGCGCCCGGCGCCTCACGCCGGCGCGGGCGCGCCCAGGGCGGTCTGCCACGGCACGCACAGGGCGGCCAGGCGCGCGCCGACCGCCTCGTACTGGACGGCCGCGACAGCAAAGTCGCGCGGCGGCAGCTGCCGCTCGGCTGCGTCCAAGAACGCCTCCCAGACGCCGTCCGCGCGCATCAGCAGCATGCGCCTGCGCGCCGCGCGTGCGGCATGAGTGACCCCACCTCCAACCCCAGCCGCATGCGCGCGCTCGCCGGCCGCCGGCCAACGTGTCGCATGCGAGAGCCCACGCTGCCCGTGGCTGTCGGCAGCTGGGGCAGAGGCGTGACGACACAGCAGCAGGAGCGGGCTATGTCGGGGCAGCTGCTTGGAGCCTGCATGGCGTGCAGTACCGCACAGGCTATGTCGCATGCGAGCTTCCCTGACGGACCCAAGAAAACCACCCGCTCAGGCGGGTCGCCGCGCGGGGGCGCACAGCGTGTCGAAGAGCCCGCACGCGTCGGCCGGCGCGCCGGGCTGGGCGAGAGCGCGGCCGCGCAGCTCGCCGAGCGCGTCCGCGTACGCGCGCGCCAACGCGTCCTCCTGCTCCAGCAGCGAGCCCTGCCGCAGGCGGATTGGGGGGTTTTTTTAATTTAAAACCCTGATAGAAACATAAGAGGCGTGCGAGGCGGCGAGCGCGGCTGGTGCAAGGTCAAGCAGGGCCTGCTGCGATCAGAGCCCAGGCCTGTCGCACTGACGCGCCTTGCAGGCACGCACATAGTCCTTCACTTGCAGAGCAGGTGTGGTCAAGCAATGTGGCTGTCGTGGACCAGCCGCCATTCGCACCGCTGAGAACACCCACCCAGGTGCTGTTGGGAGAGACTAAGACTGAGCAGGCTCCCAGCCACCCGGGCCTGACCCCAGCGCGCGCACCCGCAGCGCCTCCAGCGCCGCGCGCTGCGGCGGCGGCCACTCAGCGGCCGGCTGCGCGAGCATGACGGCGGCCGCGTCGCTGGGCCGCACGCCGCCCAGCCACGCAAACGGCCGCTCCGCGGGCAGCATGTGGTCCAGGCCTGGCGGCAGGCGGCCACTTTGCTGTCAACGCCTGCAGGCCTTGCGAGGAGCAACGCGCACAAAGGGCAGGCAATTTAGGTCGGCCATGGTCGCGCTGAAGGGGACGCTGCCTGTCCGGCCGACTTGCTGGTGCCGCCCCTGCATGTTGCGGCTGGCTGCATCCCGCATTGCACCTCAACGTACCCTGGACCTGCCAGTGCATGAGGTCATCACCATCGGTCTTGCAGGAGCCTGCAGCTTGGCCACAGCGCGCGGCGCAGGGCGTCGCAGGCCCGCCCCAGCGCGGCAAACACGGTGGCAAGCTGCAAGCGAGCGCGCGGGGCGGCGGCCGGGGCCGCACGCAGGATGGCGGCCGCCGAGTCGCTGCACAGCACGGCGCGCTTCATGGCGAACATGGTGACGAGGTGCCGCCGCGCGGCGGCCGCCGCGGCCGCCAGCGCCTCCGCCGGGCCGCCCGCCAGCGCGCGCCGCACCGAGCCGCACTGCGCCGCGTGTTCCGCGCGCCACTTCTCGAACGCCTGCGCGCGCCGCGGCGTGCGCCTCGCGCTCACCCAGGCGGCCCGGCACCTCCAGGTGTGCCTTGCGGCGGGGCAGCAAGCAAAGTATTGCGAAGCATGCGCGCGGCCCCAGTCTCACACTTGCCTGCGCAGTGAGGACGATAAGGACGTCCAGTCCTACTTCAAATGCTCGCCCCAGGAACTGGCTGAGGCCAGGATCATGTCGAGCACGCCGGCCCGCACGTGTGCTTTGCCGGAGCGCCACAGGTCAACGTGGGGGTAGGGCGGCCGGGTGCGCACCAGGGCCACCTCGGCGTCCTGCTGCGCGAGCGCCGAGCGCCGCGCGGCCTCCGCGCGCGGCTCGGCGGCGTGCGCCCGCGCGCCGCCTGCATCTCCTGTCCCGCCCCGCAGCCTTAGCACTGGCGCGACATCTCGGCACAGTCGCGAGAGGCTCTGCTGGCAGGTGGCACTGCTAGCTACCACAGGTCCATATCAAGAGGCTCTGCTGGCAGGTGGCGAACCACCACAGGTCTATGCCATACACCATGGCATGCCATTCAGCACGCAGAAGCACGTGTCGGACCAGCCCACAATCTTGCAGCCCGTTCACAGCACGCCAGCCCGCAGCATACTCGTGCTGGCAACAGCAGACGCAACAGCAGACGCTGACAAGAGCGCACCTCGCGGCGCAGCAGCCTCTGAAGGCGCGGCCTCGCCGGCGCCGCTGTCGCCGCGCGCGCCCGCGCCGGGGGCCTCCGCCTTCAGGTCGGGCGGCCGCTCCGCGCCGTCCCCGCGCGGCTGCGCGTTGACGGCCTCGCCCCGCTCCAGCTCGCCGGGGTACGGCGCGGCAGCGGCCTCATGCGGCGCTGCGGCCGCCTCGCGCGGCTTGGCCTCGTCGGGCGCCGCGGCGGCGGCCGTGGCGGCGGACGCCGCGGCGACCTTGCGGCGGAGCGCATACACCTGCGCGGCAGGGAAGCATCGGTCCCGCGTCTGATGAGCGTGCTTGTTTCAGTGTTAGGACCCCGGACGCCTGCCACGCTGGAGTGTGGCTGCGCTTGTGCCACTGCTTGCGCTGTAGGCAACGGGTGTGCCGGGACGCAGGGCCTGCCTGTCTGCCCAGGGCAAGGCACACAGGCAAAGACCCCGCCTGCACTTGCTTCTGTGGGTTGCAGACCCTGCCATGCATCAGGCAAGCGCTGTGCGACAGAGCAACGCAGGCTGTATATGAAGCAGCTGGCAAAGTGCGCATATGAGAGAAAAGAGCTATTAATACGAGCGGGCACCTCCGCCTCCAGCTTCTGCACGTAGTCCTTCCGCCGCTGGCGGCTCTTGCGCGCCGCCTCGCGGTTCTGCGCGAGCCGCCGCTTCGTGCGCTCGCCTGCGGCCGCGGCCGCGCGTCAGGCCGGCGGCCGCACGCGCTCCCTCGCAAGCTTTGGTGTGTCCTGTGTGGCTCCTCTGACACATGCTCTGCAGCCAGCATACTATGCCACACACTCGTGCAGCTGGGCCAAGGTGGACGGTCCCATAGTACATGCTGCAACATAACCCCACCAGACAGCCCCGCCGGCGCAGCCGCCCGCGCGCCGCGCGCACCCTCCTCCAGGCCCTCGCCGGCGCCGCTGCCGCTAGGCGCGCCAGCCTCGGCGCCCTCGCCGCCCGAGGAGCCGGAGTCGCCGCTGTCCTGCGCCGTCAGCTCCGCGCTCGCCGCAGGCCGCATCTTGCGCTGCGCGGCACGGACGCGGCAAAGCTCAGGTGAGTGAGCTCGGATCAGCCTGTTCGGCCGCCAGGCGCCACACCATGACAGGCAAGCTCCCCACGCCGCACAGAGCAGGCCTTACAGTGACATCTGTTGACCTACGTCCCCATATACAGGCGCATGGCGGCTGACAGCATCACGAGAATGTCCTGCACGTCGGCGCACCTTGCGGGTAGCGCCCAGCGAAGCGGTGGTCGCCGCCGAGGGCCCCTTGGACGACGGGCCAGAGTTCACGGACTGCATGCGCATCAGGTCCGGGTCCGGCGCGCCGCCCGCGCCGCCGCTCTCAGCAGGGCCGGGCGGCGGCGCGACGGGCGTGGGCGCCGGCGCGCGGAAGCCCAGCCGCATGCGCGGCGGCAGGGCCGCCTCGCCGTACCCGCCCGCGCGCGACGACGCGCCGGACTGCATGCGCGCCAGGTCGGCCTCCGGGCCGCCCGCGGCGGCTGCCGCGCCCACCGCGTGCGCGCCGCTGGGCGGCAGCCGCCGGAATAGGACGCGCGCGCCGCACGCGCGCGAGGACGTCCCGGACTGCATGCGCTGCAGCTCCGATGCGCTCAGCGACGCGCCCGAGGGCAGCCGCAGCAGGTCGGCGGCGGCTGCCGCGGGCGCGCCGAGCTGCGGGCGCGCGGGCGCGGGCTCTGCGTCGCCCGCGGCGGGCGCGCCCTGGCCAGCGGCGGCGCCCTCGCCGAGCCTAGCAGCGGCGCCCGGCGGGGCGGGCGGCGCCTGGCCGTGCGCCGGCATGCTGGGCATGCCCATGAAGGCGCCCGCGCCCAGCCCGGCGCCGAACGGGTACCCTGCAAAATTGTAGCCGCCCGGGTGCGCGTGTCCCTGCAGGCAGCAGGGCCCACGTCACGACCAGGCTGGGGTGCCTGTCAGGACCACGCCTGACACGTTGCTTCAAAAATGCAGATGTGAATCGAACTCACCAGAAGCCCAGGCGTCTCTAGCAAGTATGGTCACACTGCGTCTGTGAGGCCCTCACCACAGCCTCCCTGCTGGCGTGCGCCGGTGCCCGACGTGTGCTTCCGTGTGTGCACTGTGCCTGTGGGAGCTCCCGGCTGTGCAGGCGCTGCAGCGCGCCGAGCACCACCAGGGCGCCTAAGCCCAAGCGCGGCGCGGGTGTAGGGTAGGGTAGGGTACAGGGATAGCGCCGCGGGGGCGGCGCGCCTGCAGGCCCAGCGCGAGCCAGGGCATCTGCGCGAGCAGCTGGTGCTGCTGGAACAGCGGCTGCTGGAACAGGCCGGCCATGCCGCCCGCCGCCGCCAGCTGCTGCACCGCCGCCGCATACTCGGTGCCCGGCGCGAGCGCCGCAGCCGCCAGAGCGGCCGCGCCCGCGCCAAACGCGGTGCCGGCGCCGGCGAAGCCCGCGCCGCCGCCGCGCCCGGGGCCCCCGCTGCTGCCCGCAAAGTGCGCGGCCGTGGCCGCCGTGCTGGTGGACTGCGTCAGGGACGCCATGCGCTGCGCCGCCAGCGTGTCAGGCAGCGCCGGCTGCACGGCCAGGCCGGGCGCGCCAGGCGAAGCGTCCGCTGACGGCTGCTCCGCCTCGCCCTTGACGGGCGGCGCGGCCGGCGGCGCGGCGGGCGCTGCGGCAGGCGCGCTAGGCGGGCGCGCATCGCCGAGCGCCGCGGCGGCAGCCGCCGAGAGGCGCTGCAGCGGCCCCGGCGGCCAGCGGCCGGCGCCCGGCAGCGCGCCGCGCGCGTCGCCGCGCGCGTCGCCGCGCGCGCCCGCGCATAGCACCTGCTGCAGCACGCTCGCGGAACTGTCCAGGCTGGTCAGCCGTGCGCCCTGCGCCGGGCGCTCCTCGGCGGGCGGCAGCGCGGCGCGCGCAGGCGCCGCCGCATCCGGGCTGGCCGGCGGCAGCATCGCCTGCTCGGCGGGCCCCGTGTGCGCCTGCACGCATGCCCCGGGCTGCATTAGCGCTCGCCCGCAGGACAGCGCTTGTTGCGCACGGCAACTCCTGCTTAGGCTAACCACTGCACTGCCTGCGCTCAGTCTGACTGCTTCCAGGTGACAAGTGCCCGCGGCCTGCACCCTCGGCAGCCGCTCTCGGCAGCCCGACGCATGTGCGGCGCAGGCGGCGTCTGTGCACCAGGCTCAGTGGGGAGCCGGGGGTGCTGGCAGGCCTGCCCACCAGCAGCGCCTGTCACGGGTCGGAGCAGCGCCGCTCACATCCTCAGCAGCATAGGCAGCTCACCTGCCGCGCAGCAGCTCCCCCTTACAGCCAGCCTTCAGTATGCGTAAACCCCGGGACGCCTCCCAGCCGCGCGCTTTGGCGGCGCCTGCATGGAGTCTGGGCGCCGACAGCAGATCGGCGGCGCGACGCCGCACCTGTGCTTCCCAGCGGCAGCCTTGCTTCTGGGGCTCAGCTTGCTCACGCGCCAGTCAGCCTCCCCTACGACGCCGCCGAGCCGTGTTCTGCCGCAGCTGGCCGGCGGGGCGTGTTCTGAGCGTGTGCAGTACCAGTCGCATGCAGCCGGCTCGTGCGCTCAGGCGGTGTGTGTCTCAGCTGAGCGCAAGGCAGCCGCAGCAGACTCTGACGCATGCCTCAGGGGCTGGCTGTTGCTGATATCACCATACACGGTCATTGATAGGAATCGTCGCTCCATGGCGTGACCTTACTACGTAATGGGGTACGGGGTATTTGGCTTTTAGTAATCCTGGAAGGAACTCAACACTCATCCATGCATCAGCTTGGCGAATGAGCCTGTGCAGCTAATGTGAGCTACAGACTCATGTAACCTGCTGTCGACAGCAGGCAGATTACACACCGACAGGCTCCTTGTATCCCGGTTTCTCCTACAGAAGACGTGAGCTTGGCGCTCAAGCGCTGTCATACTCGCCCGCGCTCAGCTGCACAGCTTTAAAGGGCGCGGGCACCGCTGCCCTGCCATGCGTTGCCCTATTACTATCGTGCGCATTCACATGAGTAAGACTGCCACAAGAATATGCTCATGTACATGAGAGCTTGCCATTTCTCAACTTTGCAGACCTTCAGTCTGTTCAGCCCCCTCGCAGCAACGCATCTCTACATGGTTTTTGCTCCTACAGTCAAGGCCAGACCTGCTGAACTAACGCTGCCGTGGCACAGCCTGTGGCAGTGGCAGCGGTCCCGGTGCTGACAGCGGTCAGATGGCATATAATTGTTCTGGCTTCCTGGTGACGGCCTGTGAGTGCTCTCGGCCTCTCCGAAATGTGCGTGTGTGCTTTGGCTAGGATGCCTCATCATGTCGTCACTTTGTTGATCTATCAAGGGTCAAGAGACCCTTGATCTTGCTCTGCACCTGACAGGAACATGACTGCTGTCAGAAAAATGACGAGCCCGCCTACGTGGCTGTTCGCCACCATGTCCGCCGAAAACATATTTTTGCTAACGACTTGTACTTCTATTGGATGCTTCATTCCCCTGTACTTGCCGTGCCGGGGATTCTGATTGAGGCTGACCTACTAAATGATTATTTTGAGGACATACTTGTCAACCCACGCCGCAAAGTAGAACAGACCGTTGTCGCAATCTGCGCTCGCAGCACAGTTGCAAGCTGTCGGAAGCCTCAGCTTCCACCAGACTGGTAGTCATCGAGAGCTGCCCGCCATTTATCTACATGGACCGCAGCTTGAAGTGCCGCCCGCACAGCAGATGGCACGCAGCATTGGTTCAAAGGTGCCCCTAGCTTTCCCTCGCTGGCGACCTGCCCTGGAAGCAAGGTGGTGCAATAGTGCTCTGTGGTTTCAGCAAATTTATGCACTGGCTGGTCAGCTGAGCTGTACACCTCGAGCTGTTGCTGCTTACTTGAATCGGGTGGGTTTTCCTTACAGACTTGCGCTCGCCCGGCGCTGCAGAGCATGTCAGTCATTGTCGTCAGCTGCGCTCTGGCGCACAGCCTCGTGCGCGAGCCATGCTCTGAGCAGGGGCAGGCAGCTGGCGCGTGCGGCCAGGCCCGCCTCGATCTCGGTCTGCGTCATGCGTGCTTCTTCCGGTGCAAAGTCATGCGCTGCGCTGCGCTCGGCCCTGCAACACAGCCCTGCATCAGCCTGTGCAGCGCATGCCGCACACGCTCCCAAACACATGGCATGCACCAGCACAAACCCTGCTGCACAGCTGCCAGCGCATGGACGCTGGCCGCGCCCCAATGTTAAAATTGAGAAAGACTTGGAAGTAGGTCAGGAAAAGTTCCTATCACAATTCTGTCATATCCCTAGCATTCTGAAACAAGCTCAGTGCTCAGGCGCTGCTCAGCTGCACAATCCTGGAAGGCGGCAGCGTCGCTACCTTGCCATGCGCCCAAGCAGTATCGTGCGCTTCATGTGAGTAGGGCTGCCACAAGTGTTACGCATTTGCGAGTGCATGTGACTCCTCAACCTTTGCAGACCTTGAATCCCTTCGGCATCCTTGTAGCAACGCATCACCCCGTATTCCTCAACCAATACAGCACGGGCCGGACCTGCTGAGCCGACGCTGCAGTGGTGGCAGCGGCAGCAGCCGGCGCGTCCTGCTTGCCATGGCACACCCGTCAGCGCCTCTGCCATGGTCCCACTGCAGCACAGCACTCTGCCTGCAAGCTGCAAGCTCGCATGCTCCCTAACGCGGCGAGTGACGGCATGTAGCAAGCAGCAGCAGAGCGTGGCGGACAGCAGGCGGGGCCAGCATACCAGGAACGGCCGGTGCTCTTCCGTTGGCAGTGCCGACCAGTGCCGCGGCGCATCGTGAGTTGCTGTGATCGACACATTACCCTTAGGCCAGCATGGGTGCCTGCCTGCATGCACATGCCACATGCATCAGACAATCCGTCAGCGCGCCGCGGCTAGCGCTCCTTCACGCACGATGCGGCAGTCCGCACAGCAGCGACATCTTAAGGGCCAGGTATCAGACAAGGCGCACCCGCGATCTCCTTGCGCAGGTGCTTTAAAATGTCGGATGGTTTTGCCGAAGCGATCACCTGCCCGCATGGGCACACGCGCCAGGTCTTGCACAGCTGGGTCGGGAACCAGCATGCGCCGCTCTCGGATGACACTGCTGGTGGCAGGCCATACAAGGGAAGGGGCCATGAGCGCACGCGCTTGCAGCGGCAGGTACGGCACGCAGCCCTGCTTGTGACAAGCTTGATTGAAAACCAGGGGCAGAGTGTCTGCAACGTGCTGTTCCCCACTTCCCCTGCCACTATGTGTGGTGCTGCGAGCAGGAGCACACACTCGCCAGCAATGATAGCGTAGCCAAGCTCGCAGGGCGCGCCTCGAGGTCCGCAAGGTGCTTCTCCGCTTCCGCAACCTGCTTCCTCACCTCCGTATGATACTTCACCGCAACAATGACCTGCTTGCCAGCCTCAGCAAGCTCTTGTCTGCTGAGCCGCACGTCCTTCCTCGCAAGCTCCTGCAGGCAGCGCAGCTCACGCCTACGTCAGCTGCTTGGAGGCAGCCCCAGCATAGCTGCCAGGAGTTTGCCTGGCTGTCACCTATCATGCAAGCAGCCGCTGGCAGAGCAGTGGGTGAGCCAGGTGTGTGCGCGCACAATCTTGGTTGATGTCGATGTCATGCTCACGCAAGGTTTTAAAGCTCACAGACCTCGTGCGACAGCTCACACCCAGGCTCAGTTGGCACGCTTCACACGGCTTGCAGCTCAGAATATTGGCCGAGCTTTTGTTTTGTAGCAGAGAGGTGCATGCTTAGCACTTCACCTAGGGTTGAAGTGTGCAATAACCAGTGCGTGGCCCTAGGCTGCAGGCTTTTTCAACATGCTGCCAGAGTGTACACTGAACACTCAGGGGGCTTAAAGAAAGAAAGCCAGAAGGCTTGCTTCATGTGCCGAAGGCTGCGCGCTCTCAGAGCGTTTCCTTTCCTTTACATGCACATCCACATATGCGGCATGTGGACGCTGCGCGATCAGCCCTGACGAGGCTTGCGCCCGCTAAAAGCCCTATGTATACATATAACCCCGCTCACATGACATGGCACATCACTACTGCTGCAGAGCACTCCACGCTGTCCGCAAAACCCTTTCATGCAGTAGGCCGTCAGCTAAGTGGTGCACCTCGTGCTGTCGCCGGCCTGCATGGATCGGGTGGGTTTTTTACAGACTTGCGCTCGCAGCGGCGCTGCAGAGCATGTCAGACGTTTTCGTCAGCTGCGCTCTGGCGCACAGCCTCGTGCGCGAGCCATGCTCTGAGCAGGGGCAGGCAGCTGGCGTATGCGGCCAGGCCCGCCTCGATCTCGGTCTGCGTCATGCGTGCCTCCACCGGTGCAAAGTCATGCGCCGCGCTGCGCTCGGCCCTGCAACACAGCCCTGCATCAGCCTGTGCAGCGCATGCCGCACACGCTCCGAAACACATGGCATGCACCAGCACAAACCCTGCTGCACAAGCTGCCAGCGCATAGGCGCTGGCGCGCCCCAACTTAATTGGCAAAGACTTGAAATGAGGTCTGCAAGACGTTCTATCATATTTCTGGCATATCTCTTGCATTCTGAAGCAAGCTTTGCTTTAAGCGCTGCTCATCTGCCCATACCGAAAAGGCGAGAGCGCCTTGCCATGCACCCTAGCAATGTTATGCACATGTGTTATGAGTAAGCTACCAAAAGAGTATGCTCATACACATCAGCGCGTGCTAGTCCTCAATCTTTGCAGACCTTCAGTCTATTAGCACCCTTGCAGCAATGCATCACTGTATGTTTCTCGCTCGAGACAGCGAAGGCCAAACCTGCTCAGCGGACACTGCAGTGGCGGCAGCGGCAGCAGCTAAGGCGCATCCTGCTTGCCATGCACACCCGTCAGCGTCTCTGCCGTGCAGGTACCGCTGCAGCACAGCACTCTGCCTGCAAGCCGCAAGCTCGCATGCTCCTAACGCGGCAAGTGACAGCTTCCAATAACGAGCAGCAGAGCATGTCGTGCAGCAGGCGGGGCCAGCATACCGAGAACAGCCGCTGCTCCTCCGCCGGCAGTGCTGACCAGTGCCGAGGCGCATCGAGGATCGCCGTGATGGACACGTCCTCCTTTTCCCAGTGTGGGTGCCTGCCTGCATGCACATGCCGCACGGTCAGACAAACCCGCAGCGCGCCGCGGCCAGCGCACCGTCACGCACTATGCCGCAGTCCGCATGGAAGCGACATTCTGAAAACCAGGCATCAGACAAAGCGCACCCGCAATCTCCTTGCGCGCGTGCTCTACGTAGGAGTCGGGTGGTAGTGCCAATGCGAGTGCCTGCGCGCATGGGCACAGGCGCCAGGTCATGCACAGGTGGGTCGGGAGTTGGCATGCGCCGCTTTCGAAAATGACACAGCTGGTGGCAGGCCATTTTAGGGAAGTGGCCATGAGCGCTCGCGCTCGCGCGCAGCAGCAGGTATGGCACACAGCCCTGCTTGTAATAAGCTTGATATGAAGCCAGGCGCATGTTGTCTGCAACGTGCTGTCTCGAGCTTCCCCTGCCACTGTGCGTGGCGCTGCGAGCAGGAGGACCCACTCGCTGGCCAGGACGTGCGTGCATAGTCGATTTTGCAGGGCACGCCTTGAGGTCCGCAAGGTGCTTCTCCGCCTCCGCGACCGGCTTCCTCGCCTCAGCAAGCTTTTGCTTGCTGAGCCGCAGATCCTTCCTCGCAAGCTCCTGCAGGCAGCACAGCTCACGTCTATGTCAGCTGCTTGGAGGCAGCCCCAGCATAGCTGCCAGGAGTTTGGCCTGGCCGTCAAACGTCCTGCAAGCAGCCGCTGGCAGTGCAGAGGTTGAGGCAGGTGTGTGCGTGCACAATCTTGGTTGATGTCATGCTCGCGCAAATTTTCAAACCTCACAGACCTCGTGCGACAGCTCACACCCAGGCTCAGTTGGCACGCTTCACACGGCTTGCAGCTCAGAACATAGGCCGACAATGAGCTATTCTTTTGGCAGGTACGTGCACTTCACCTAGGGTTGGAAGTTTGCATCCAAGTGCATGGCCTTAGAATCTCAGGCTGCATGCTCTTTCAACATGCTGCCACAGTGTACTCTGAACACTCGGGGATCTTAGTGAAAGTCCTGGAGGCCAGCAGGCTTGCTTCATATGCCGAAGGGCGCGCACATTCAGAGCCTTTCCTTTCCTGTACATGCACATCCGCATCTGCAGCATGTGGACGCTGTGCGGCCAGCCCTTACAAAATTTGCGCCCGCTCAACAGCCCTAGCTCGCTGACATAACACGTAAACATCACTGCTGTGTGCCAGAGCACTCCATGTTGTTCGCAAAACTCTTTCGAGCAGTAGCCGTCAGCAGTGCGGTGCACCTCGTGCTGTCGCCGCCTGCATGAACAGGGGTGGGTTTCCCTCATAGACATGCGCTTGCAGCGGCACTGCACAGCATGTCAGTCATCGTCGTCGGCTGCGCTCTGGCGCACAGCCTCGCGCGCGAGCCAGGACTTGAGCAGCGGCGGGCAGCTGGCGTGCGCGGCCAGGCCCGCCTCGATCTCGGTCTGCGTCACGCGCGCTTCCACCGGCGCAAAGTCGCGCGCCGCGCTGCGCTCGGCCCTGCGACACAGCCCTGCATCAGCCTGTGCAGCGCACCTAGCCTGTGCAGCGCATGCCGCATACGCGCCAAATGCATGGCATGCACTTGCAGAGAACCTGCTGTACAAGCTACCAGCGCAAGGGTGCTGGCTGCGCCGCGGCAGGAGCCAGGGCGGCGCGCCGCGCACCGTCCGGCCGCGTGCGCCAGCAGGCCGGTGAGCAGCAGGCGCTCGAAGGCGCGCAGCGCGGCCGGCCGGCCGCACGCGTCGGCGGTGCGGTGCAGGCGCTGCAGCGATTCGTACTCGGCGTGCGCGCGCGCGAAGCTGGCGCCGCCGGGCGCGCCGCGGCGCTGCAGGCGCAGCACCGCCACCAGCATGTAGAGCTCCAGCACGGACAGCCCGCGCACCATGTCGGCCTGCGCGCGCATGCGCGCCGCCGTCAGCCGCGCCCCGCGACAGAGCTGTCGGCGATGGCGCGGCCGGGCAGGTGTGCGCCACCCCGCGCTCGCTCCCGGCAGCCGGCGCCAGGCGTGGCCGCCCTCCTTAGCAAAGGGCTGCGTGTCTCCTCGGGTCTGCATACCAGGGTCTGATGCGAGCCGGCCACCTCGGCGGCGGCGGCCTCCAGGTCGGCGGCGGAGAGCGGCGCCGCCCCGCCCGCCAGGCGCGCCACCGCCAGGGTCGCCAGCTGCGCCAGGTCGCGCGACTCGGCCAGCCCTGCGCAGGCCTCAGGATCACATTCAGCCCATGCCATACAACATCACAGCTCGTCTCTGCTCCGAAGCCATTGCCGAGGAGCATAGCATGAGCACCTCAGTGCACTCACAAGGCTGTTCATAGGACAGCTTCGGCTCGTGAGGCCTCGCGCGTCCCTGCTTGCAACGCACGGGGAGGCACATGGCAGCAGCACACCCTCAAAGCCAGACGCGCAAGCCTGCATGGACCTGGTTGTGCAGGCCCACCGAGCGCGCCCGCAGCGCCCCGCACTGTCCTGCCCCCAGACAATGCCCTCACTGAAGGCGCGAGATGCAGCCTGCGCGCACCATCGCCGTGCAGCGCCTCCAGGCGCGCCAGCAGCGCCCTGCATTGTCCAAATTTTAAATCCTTCCCTCGCCCGAGGCGCGACATGCAGCCGGCGCGCACCGTCACCGTGCAGGCCCTCCAGGCGCGCCAGCAGCGCCGGCGCGGCCAGTGCGCGCCGCAGCGCCGCGTTCCAGCCGGCCGCAAACGCGCCGCCCGGCGGCGCCCAGGGCTGCCCTGGCTGCGCCCATGCCGGCCAGCCCGGCGCGGCCGGCGCCCCGGCCGCTGCCGCGCCCGCCGCCGGTGCTGCCCCGCCCATGTCCCTGGCCCCACTGGTCCGGACGCCGTCTTCGCCGCCACAGGAGGCGTCGCGGTTGCCGGCGGCGGCGTCGCACTCGGGCCGCGGCGCCGGCGTGCCGTCAGAGGCGGCCACGGCCGGGCGCGGGTCCTGCGCCTGGCCAGGATCGCGTCCTGGCAGCGCGACGGGCTCCGGCAGGGCCAGCATTGCGTGCAGCAGCGCGGCCGGCGCGCGGCCGGCGTCGGCGGGCACCGCAGCGGCCGCCGCCGCCAGGCTCAGCACCACCGCCTGGCGCGGCCCGGCGCAGTGCTGTGCTCGGCCTTCCCATCTCAGGCCTGCTTACGCCTGTGTTCATGGCGCGGGTGAGCCCTGCCCCCGATTTAGCTCGCATCTGACCCTGCCTACAGCTGGCAAGCCGCACGGCCTGCCTGCAGCACAGGAGCCCGTGCACAGCGACCCAGGAGCCAGCCTGCAGCAGCGCAGGCGTGCACGCACGCTTACCCACAGGAGATTGCCCTAAGCCTGAGCAGGGCCGCGCCTTGCGGAACGAGAAACGCGACAGCACGCGCTTCTCCATCATGTGCATCACGTCGGCGCACACGCTGACGCACACGACCGCGGACTGCGCGGCGGCGCGCACGCGCGTCAGGCTGCCAGACGCCGGAGCGTCGCTGGGCTCGGGGCGGAGCCTCTGCTGCAGGCAGAGCCCTGGAGCACGGCCATGCGGAGTGCAGATGCGGCCTTGCAGCGTGTGCGGTGGCGGTTGCAATGGTGGCAGCCCACACAGGCGTGGTTGCAGTGCGCGCCGGGCGTGAGGCCGAGCGGAGGGGGGGCGGCGCGCGCCTGCATGTCGGAGCGGTGCAGCGCGTCCAGCAGCGTGTAGAGCAGCGCCTGTTTAGGCCGCCGCGCGAACGCGTCCAGCTCGTCCAGCACAAACACCACCGCCTTGTGGCCCCTGCGCGGCGCGCGCGCGCGGCGTGGGGCGCCCGCGCGCGAGACGCCGGCGGCGCCGCCTCCCAGCCTGCAAGACCACGCGCCCAAGCAGACGCCAAGCCGCCATAGGAGGGGGTCCGCACAGCAGGCACGCATGTCCTGCGGTCCTGGAGACCGCGATGCAGGGTTAGGGTAGGGTTGGAGCGCAGAGGCGCGCCTGCGCAGGTCCTGGAACACGTCGGCCAGGAAGGCCAGGTTGTCCTCGTGCGACGCGCCGCGCTGGTACTGCAGGCCAAACGTCCTGGCCGCGCGCGCGCGCGGCTGGGCCTTGGGGGCCCACCACCGGCCATGCGATCAGAGCCCAGAGAGCGGCTGCCCCTGAAGGCAGACATGCTGGCCTTGGCAGCTGTGCTTACTGAGCACAGCCGCAACCCACTGCATGTGACGTATGCTAGGCAGGGTGCTGCTGCGGCAGAGCAGTCCCAGTGACTGCACGCAAGCGCCCTCTGCTTCAGCGCGCATAAGCTGCCCGCCCTGCTGGCGTCTCTGCAAGCGCGGCGTGACTCGCAGGACCACGTCATTGGGATGCGAAGCGGCTTCCCCCAGCCCCCTGCAACATGTCAGGTACCATCAAACGCGGGCAGCGGCCGCACAAGCACAGCTGGCGCGCGATGTTGCGGAAGGCGGCGCGCTCCTCGGCGTGCACCACGCCGTTCAGGCGCACGACGCCCAGCACCGGGCGCGCCGGGTCCGCGTTCAGCTCGGCCGCCAGCTGCTCGAGCACGCGCTCCACCACCTGGCCCGCGCTGCGAGCAGTTTAGGAGTGATAGGGTTAGGGTTGGAGGGTGACTAAGAGATATGTGCAACGAGCAGCCTAGCTGCAAGCTGGTACATAGTCGCACTGGGCATGACCTGGTGCGAGCGAGCGCACGTCCAGGGCGGCGGCCGGGCTGGATGGCACCGAGCAGCGCGCATGTCACGGCGGCCAGCCCCTTAGTACGCCCGCGCAGGGGCGCGGGCGGGCGCGCCAGCGTCTTGCCGGCGCCGCGCGGGCCGATGAGCAGCGCGCTGAAGGTCGCGCCCGGGCGCGCGGCCACCTCGGCCAGGCGCTGCGCCAGCGCCGCGGCGTGCGCGGCCAGCTCCGGCCGCAGCGCCATGCCCGCCGCGCCCTCCAGCCCGCCGCCCGCCTGGGCAGCCGGCATGCGCGCTCATGCGCGACACCTATGATGTCCTAGTCGGCCACCAGCCAAGCGCGCCGGCGACGTGTCACTGAACCACCTGATGCGAAAGAGCGAGCCCGTCACAGCGCAGCTTGCCAGAACAAGGTCGCAGTCAGCCGCCAACACAAAACCTGTTTTCACCACGTCGGCGCATCAACAGGCATGCATGCGCCTCACCGGGTCTGAGACCCTCCGGTTGATGAAGCGCCTCGCGGCGGCGACGCCCGCCTCGCGCTCTCCGAGCGGTAGCGCGCCCAGCGCGGTAAGCGCCGCCTCGTCCTCGGAGGTCGCTCCCGCTTCCCTGTCTGCATCAGCGGCCCCAGGCGCGCGCGCAGGGCTGGGCGCGGGCGCTACGCTGCGCGGCGCCGGCACGTGGCATGCGTCGGCCGCAGGGTCTGCAACCCCAGGCGTACGGGAAGGCGTCCGAGCGCGCGCGGTGCGCGGCGCCCGCGCGCCGCGGCCAGCGGGCGTGCGCGCACGCGTGTCGGCACTGGGGCTGGCTGGCAAGGCCGCCGCGGCCGGTGGGCTAGCCGTGGCGCTGCGCCTGCGAGCGCTCGCGCTCGCCCCGCCCGACGCGCGCTGAGCGCCCTCGCGCAGCATCGTGGGCGACGTGGGGGCCGCCGCGGGGCGAGCAGCGGCCGCGCGGGCAGCCGCGGGAGAGGCCGCGCTCGGCGCGGCGGCCGCTGGGGCAGCGGGTGTGCGCGGCGAGCGCCGCGGTTTGGCCGCGCCTGGAACCCGGGGCTCAGAACTTAGTGGCAAGCAGAGGGGAAATACTTTGCGATGGAAAGCATAGACGCACACGCAGCGGGACAACAGCACAACTCGAAGGGGAGCAGACTGTGCTGCTTGTGTTGCAGAGAGGGGGGTTCATAAGGCTGAAGAGACGCATTCAACGTACCGGCAGCAGTGTCGCCTCGGGCAGGGGTGCTGCGCAGCGCAGGGCCTCCACGGGGTCGCGACGGCTTGCTAATTGGGGACCTGACCCTCGGCAGCGCTGCCGCGACGGCGCGCTTCCTCAGCAGCGGCCGGGGAGCCGCACGCTTCGTCTGCGCACGGACGCGCATAACATGTTATGTGACCAGGCAGTCTAGCAACATATGGCACAAGCATAGCCGCCGAACAGTTGCACAACCGTAACATGTTGCTCCACCTAGCATGGATGCAGCAGAACCTGCTGGTTGTTTGTAGAGTCAGCAAAGGCTGCCGGCTCATCATCGCTGGAGATGTTGAGCGTTGTCAACTCCTCCTCGCCCTCTGACCCAGATGAAATTGGTCTGCGCATGGCCGCCTTGCCTGCCATGCGGGCCTCCCCCGCCCACGAGCGGGCCTCTGGTGATCAGACAAAGTGTACAGTACTCTCGGCCAGTGCGCTACGCCCCTTGGAGCGTCGCGCAGGTGGTCGACATGCTCGTCCTCACTAGAGCTGCACGGCCGCTATACCATCAGCAGCTGCCCACCACTTTGCGGCATCTTGTTCTGTACATGGACAACAGAGCAACGAGCGCAGGACCTGGCAGTGCTTCGCTTCAACTGGCCTGTTGACTTGTGGCGCAATGGCTGCTGGAGCGCTAGCGCGTGTGATGCTCTGCCTCTATCTATGCCTGATGAAGGAGTAGAAGGGGACGCGCACTCAGCTCAAAGCTGCAATACCAGCGCTGCTAGCAGCACTACTTTCTGTTTGATCTGTCATGCGGCGTCGGCTGTGCTGTGAGGATGTCGAGGAGGACGAGTGAGGAGCCTTCTGCACTGGAGCAGCTTGCCGAGCAGCTTGGCGAGTGCGAATGCGAGCTTGCACATGTGCGACATGCTTCCAATGCGCACTCTTTGTAGCCAGATATCAAGCCGTTCCTGCAGCACAGCCACCTGCCACATCGCCCGCAGCCGCCCGCCGCTTGCCGGCCTTGCGGCGCGCCTTGGCGGCCGGAGCTGCCGTGGCAGGGGCGGCACGCGCAGGGTCGGCAGCTCTGCCGTCAGCGCTGCCTGAGGCCCGCACAACAGCTTGCACTCAGTGAAAATTCACACCGGCACTGCAGCAATGAGAAGACACAATGAGTCGGGGCTTCGCAGCGCTCTGAGACTAACAGGACTGTCAAGGACAGGCAGCATGCCCCACCTCCATGCGGGCCGTCGCCAGGAGCGCCGTCGGGCTCAGAAGCGCTGTCAAAGGTGCTGGGGGCGAGCGAGCCATCAGACATGCCCACATCGTCCTCGCCCGTTGTGCGCTGACGGAAGCGGCCCGCCGCCGGAATGCGGCCGTCGCGCGCGCGCTCAGCCAGCAGCCACATGGGCGCCGACTCACGCTGTTCAGCAGAGCGCGCCGACGCGGCGCCTGCAGCTGCTGCGGCGGCGGCTTTGCGCGCGCGCGCGGCGGGCGACGACAGGCGCGCTGCCTCGCGCTCGTCAGCAGGGTGCGCCGGCGCGGCGGCCGCGTCGTCCTCGGCGCGCGCGCGCTGCACCTCCAGACTGACGTCCTGGGAGGACTGGACGGGTGCAGCGGTCCGCGCTGCCGCGGGCGCAGCTCCAGCAGCGGGCGCGGCTGCTGGGCGCGCAGCGCTGCTGCGCCCGGCGGGCCCCGCGGCGGCTGCACCGGCTGGGCGCGCCCGCCCCTTGCGCATGTCATACTCGCGCCTTGCCTCTAGACCGGCCTTGCAGGACCTGCCGCAAGTCCGTAGCGCATCGCTCAGGAACCCTGTGTGAGCACCCTTGCGGATCGGTGCATCTTGCACGCAGCAGGGCGCTCTGCTCAACCTGCCTGGAGCATCTTGCTGCATAGAATGCACGGGCATGCATTTTTGCAGAGGAGATTTGGTTTGTGGGTTAGCACAGCACTCCGACCGCGAGGTAGGCGCGTACCTGCGGCTGCCGAAGGCCTTGAGCGCATGAAACTTGCAGCAACGCGGACACCAGCGCTGCGGCACGCCGCCGCGCAGCACCGCGGAGCAATTCATGTGTGCAGGGCACAGGCGGTATCTCTGGTGGTAATCTTTGACGAGCGGCTCCGCGCAGCCCGCCACGCCGCACATGCGAGGGCGGTCGTATGGGCGCCCGCCGCGCACTACTGCGTCGTGCCACTCCTCAAGCACGGGCAGGGCATTGCGGCTGAGGGAAGCCACGCCACCTGCGTGCCAGCATGCAAGTGAGACAAAGCGTGCCGCTGGCTGCATGCCCCTCGGTGTTCGTCAAGGCGCACAGCAGAGACCCGGCGCAGCAGAGGCCCGGCGCACTCAGGCAGCAGAGGCTATAGCCCAACTTTGCCGCCTGAAGACGAGCCAGGCGTGTCAGCCAGATTATAATGCGCCTCGCGGCTGCGCGAGGGACTTGCTGCTGCTGCGCTGCTGGCGCGCGTGCGCTCAGCGGGCGACCGCACGGGCACTGTTGCATGCTGCTCAGCAGAGCGCGTCGGCGTGACGGCCGCGCCGCCAATGGCGCGCGCGCGCTGGAACACCCGAGTGCTGTTGTGGGTGACCTGGCCTTGTGCAGTCGAGTGCATGTCCTGAGGGCCAGCAGCACCACACGGCGCCGAGATGGCTTGCCCCACCTGCACCCAGGCCGCCTCCAGCGGCACCGCCAGGCTCGGGAGCTCGGACATCAGCGCCGCCCGCAGTGCTGGGGGCGTACGATGAGCCAGACTGCGCTGCCGCACTGGCCAGGCGCGCCCGCCGAATGCGCATGTCGCGCTCGCGCTGTGCCTTCAAGCTGGCCATGCAGGACCTGCCGCAGGGTCCAGTGCAAAGCACTCTGAACGGGGCAGGCAAGGTTGCAAGTCATGTCACGATGCCATTCCAATGCAATACTTGCAAAAGTCCTGTCCTTGCACTTCGTGAGGCTTACTGATGGTATCAATGATGTTGCCATACTGCAATAACCAGAAAATGCAACCTTCTGACTTCAGTGCTCAATGCTCAACCCCCCCTGGCGTGTGCATGGGAGCGGACTCATGCTTCTTTCCAGACACTGCTTGAGCTATCTAGAAAATGTTGCCATACAGTGCGCATGAATTCCATAACAAACAGATGCAACAGCGGGGATGACCAGTGCAAACCCATTACGAAGCAGGCGCGCACCTTGCGCTGGCAGAAAAAGCTTCGAGCGTGTGAAAGCATTTGCAGTTCCCACACCAGCGCTGCAGCACGCCGCCGCGAAGCACTGCGAGGCGTGTGATATGCGCAGTGCACAGGCGGGCCTGCATGTGTCTCACTGTGACGAGCTGCCAGGCGCAGCCCTTCACGCCGCACGCCTTAGGTCGCTTGCGTGGGTCGTCGCTGACGTGCCACTCCTCAAGCACAGGCACATCGGCGATGCTGTGTGGCGCCATGCCATATGCCAGTGCACAGGGGAGCCGAAGCGCGGCGCGTGCTATACTGCCTTGGAGGTCGTCAGGCGTACGGCGAAGGCTGGTGTGGTTGATTGCAGTGGGTACAGCCCGCTTTGGGCCGCCTGCGCCCTCAATGCCCCGCCACTCTTGAGATGGTGAGCCAGTAGTTTCAGCGTGAGCCGAGCAACGGAAGGCTGTGCTGAGCAAGCCAGGGGTGCGAACAGGCGCACCGGGTGCAGGTCCTTGTTTCAGAGAGGAGGCGCAAGGGCTGAGGGCGCCGGCGCTTATGTGATGACAGCGAGCTGTTTGGCGCAGGGAGCTCTGTTCCTCGGCAAACAACACAGGTCCTGCCTGCCACACGACTGTCTAGCGGAGCGTACTTACAGCGCAAATTGAAACCAAGTCCAAGGACCAGGTCGTCTACTGCTGAAAGCTAGGGGTAACGAACATAGATTATAAACCTGGGCTGTGTCATTAATGTTTACAGCTCAATTACCACGGATATGCAATAGATTAATTCAGCTCCAGAATCTGCTTGGCAGCCCTCATGTGAGGGCTGCGCGCCTGAGCTGCCTGTGTTGGCCTTAAACTGACTTGCTCCAGCTGCACGGCAGGGTACACATTGGCTCAAGCTGTTAACAGACACACAGAGCATGTTGCTGGTGAGAGTGGGCGACGCAATGCACATGGACTAGCCTAGCACATGGTAAGACAAATCTACTGCAGTTACCGCTGGCAACCCTGACTCATCGGACTCCGGGGGCTTGCGAATAAATGCTTGACCCTCTGGCAGGTGTAGAGCTGATTGAGGCCAAAGTCTCAAGGGCGCATTCATCCCATGATTGAAAGATGCAGCTGGCAGGTCAAAGCCGCACAACACAAAGATGCCCTCCGCTCGCAGGCACATGAAAGATGCGGCAGGCCCGGCATGGCGCTGTTTTAGCCGCCACAAGTGCGCCCCGTCGCGCGCGCAGGCGCAGACGCCGCACGCGCCATGCTCCCCAGAGTTGCACTCGCTCATGCCTCGTCAATGGCACACGGCCAGGCCACATGCATTGCCCTCCCTGTCCGTCACATGGGTGCTCTGCCGCGCGCGCTCGTATGAGCGCTGCCTCCGCCCAATTGACAGCAACCGCGTCTAAACAGCAGGCTAGGGTCCCCTCGCCGTCGGCGGCTCGGCCTTGCCGCCTGTGCGCGCTGTGGCGTGTCTGCCGCCAGCCTCCACTCTGGGCCACACCGCGTCCGCGCGGGCGTAGAATGGCGGCGGCGCAGGGCTCGCTGTGCACCCAGGACTGCCCAAGACGGGTGCGACCGCCGCGCCGCTGCTTCCGCGCCCGCGCTCGGCCGGCGCCCACGCGCGCGCCGCCCCACGGCGTCCAGCAGAGTGCGCTGGCGCGGCGGGCGCAGCCCCGGCCCCCAGCTGCGCACGCCGCTGCACGACCCCTGACGCCAGCAGGGTGGGGTTTGCGTCCTTCTCGCGCGCGGCTTCTGCAGCCGCTGCGCGCGCGGCCGCGGCCGCGCGCGCCTGCGCCTCCGTCTCAGCGCGCAGCCGCGCCTCCGCCGCCTCGGTGGCTGCCTCCGTGCCCTGACATAGGCACAGGCAGCATGTAAGCAAGGATTGCTGCTGGACGCCACGGCATCCCGGTGCGCATCCTGACCATTGTCTCACGCTCCTTTATCAGTGTGCAGCACGCGCCGCCGCGCCAAAGCCTATGCCAGACCGAAGCGGGCATGCTCTGTAGCTTCTAAATAGCATGGCGCACTGCGAGCTGTTAAGGTGCGTATGCGACATTTGCCAGGGGGAGCAGGTGTGCGGGCAAGCGCTCACCCGCCGGACGCCCAGCGCCGGGGCCTCGCGCACGGCGGCCTCCCTCTCCTCGCAGCGTGCCTGGTCCAATGCGGCAAGCCGCAGCTCGGCTGCCGCCTCCGCCTCAGCGCGCGCCTCAGCGCGCGCCTCGGCGCGCACCTCGCGCACCTAGGCAAGTGCTTCTCGATCATGACGGGCATGGCATATGTTGGGACGACAAGCTTGCCATCACTCTAGCTGAGCTTTAGTGCCACATGTGCCATGCTGCCACACATGCGTGGCATGCACAGCCGTCCTTTTTCAGCCTATTGCATACACGTTCCCGGCAAAGCGGGCCTAGGCGGTGCAGCCAAGCGCCTTGCATGCTTGTCAGGCTGCGCGCCTGCTTGTCAGCCTCCGCGCGCTCAAGCGCCAGCGCCGCCGCGCAGCGCTGCTCTGCGGCTGCCTCCACCTCATCATGCGCCTCAGTGCGTGCGTTCAACACCTGGATGCGCTTCTACGGTCAGCAAAGCCTGACGCGACATTATCGGGACGGGCGCTTGATGCATCGCATCCCACCAAAACATGCATGCCCCGTGCTGCCGCACGCATGGCATGCACAGCAGTCTTACTCACAGCGTGCTGCACACAGATTCTTCCCAGTGCAGATAGCATCCCAATTGCCGCACATGCACAGCCAGCTGCGCGCCTGCTTGACAAACTCCGCACGCTCATGCTCCAGCGCCGCGGCAAAGCGCGCCTCAGCTGCCGCCTCCGCCTCGGCGCGCGCCTCGGTGCGTGCTTGGCGCACCTAGGCAAATTCCTTCACTTAGTTTCATCACGGCACATCATGAGCAGGAGGAGAGATCGCCTGCAACTCGTCTCCATCACCACATCTGCCACTTCACTGCGTGCATGGGGACATCAGTCCTGTTGTCTGTCTGTCACCGGTGAGAGCACTTGCGGAGGCAAGCTAGTGCAGTGCATAGGTTAGGGTGAGAGTAGGGTAGGGTAGCTGCGCGCCTGCTTGCCAGGCTCCTCGCTTGATTCCGCGCGCTCATTCGCCAGCGCTGCGGCAAGCCGCTGCCCGGCTGCGGCCTCTGCTCCGGCGACTCGCTCCTTGGCTGCTGCCTCGGCCTGAATGCGTGATTGGTGCAGCTACACAAGTGAGCTCAGCCAGCAAGGCATGGCATGTATTGGAAGGACAAGCACGAGTGCACTGCAGCTCACCCCCACCACTCCATGCCCCATGCTGCTCCATGCATGCCATGCATGCCATACCGGCGGTCCCACGCACAGCACCCAAGAGCAGGCAAGCGCAGTGCAGCCAACTGACTATCGAGCAAAACATATCCGAGCAAAACATATCCGAGTGTGCTTGCTAGAGTCTGTGCGCTCATTCCTTGTCGCCGCTGGTTGGTGCTGCTTGGCTGCTGCCCTCGCCGCAGCAGGCGCCTCAGTGCATGCAAGCAAAAAGCTCCGCGCCTGCTTGTTGAACTCCACGCGCACATGCGCCAGCGCTGCGGCAAAGCGCTCCTGAAGTGCTGCCTCCGCGGCAGCACGCGCCTCGGTGCGTGCTTGGCGCACCTAGGCCCACCTCCCCAAGTCAGTAGTGTATGCTCACGGTGAGTAGGACGTGCTCGTGCATTCTGCATAGCTCACCTCCATCACTCTAGACGTGCCCAAGCTGCTACGTGCATGGCACATACGGCTGGTGCCTGTCTCACGCAAATTGTGTCGCCTAGGAAACTCTGTTACTTCGGATAAGGCGGCACTCCTGAGTCCACATCTTTGCTGCCATACAAGCACCACAGACTGCGCGCCTGCTTGACGAGCTCCAGGTTAAGCGCCAGCGCCCCAGCAACGCGCTCCTCGGCTGCTGCCTCCATCGCGCGCGCCTCATTGCGTGTTTGGTGCACCTATGCAACTCGGAGTCGTCAGCAAAGCATGGCACATCATGCACTGAACAAGTGCTTTGCTTTGACTCCTGCTGAGCTCTACCACCACATGCCTCATGCAGCTACACGCATGGCATATACAGCGGACTTCCTCCTGTCTGTCGCTTGCTCAACTGTGCAAAAGCAGGCTTGGTGCAGCCAACTGCCACACATCCACAACAGGCTGCGCGCCTGCTTCACAAGCTCCGCGCGCTCATGCGCCAGCGCCGCGGCAAGGCGCTGCTCGGCCGCTGCCTCCGCCTCGGTGCGTGCATGGCGCACCTGGGCACAATCGCTTGATCAGCAAGGCATTGTGAGCAGAACAGGCATTTCCCTGCATTGCAGCTCAACTCCATCATCATTGCCCACGCTGCCACGCGCATGGCCTGTACCAGCGGCTTCATTCGCAGTCTGGTGCGCACACAGTGCACAAAAGCAGGCTAGGGCAGTGCAGCGAACATCCCTGTCGCCGCACATGCACAGCAAGCTGCGCGCCTGCTTGACGAGCTCCACGCGCTGGATCGCCAGCGCTGCGGCAATGCGCTGCTCGGCTGCCGCCTCCGCCTCAGCGCGCGCCTCAGCGCGCGCAACGGCGCGCGCTTGGTGCACCTAGGCAGGAATGCTTGATCAGCAAGGCGCGGCACGCTGTGGGGCACGCTTGCCGTGTCAGCCAAGCTCAACACAACATGCCCGATGCTGCGCACATGCATGGTGGTGTGCAGTAGGCTGACTCTCTGTCGGGGGCGCAACTGATCGTGCGAGAGCAGGCTGCTAGAGCGCAACCAACCACCGCACAACGTGCGAGCTGCGCGCCTGCTCGGCAAAGTGAGCGCGCTCATGCGCCAGCGCCGCCGCAATGCGCGGGTCTGCATTGCGCACGCCCAGACGGTGCAATGCCGCGCGCGCGTCTCCTCCATCGTCGTCCTCATCGACTGCCTCACCAGCAAAGCGTGCCTCCGCCTCAGCCGCGCCCAGCGCCGCATGCGCGACGCCAGCCTCGTGACCGCCGGGTGACCCGGCCGCCGCGGCCCTGTGCCGCTTGCTGGGCCTACCATCAGAGGGCAGTCCGCTCTCACATGCGCTGCTACCTGCCACGTCGCCCGCGGCCGCCCGCCGCTTGTCAGCCTTGCGGCGCGCCTTGGCAGCCGGAGCTGCCGTGGCCGGGGCGGCATGCTCAGGGTCGGCAGCTCTGCCGCCAGCGCTCCCTGAGGCCCGCACAACAGCTTGCAGTGAGTCGAACTTCACACTCGCACTGCAGCAATGGGAGACACAATAAGTCGGGGCTTAGCAGCGCTGAGGCTTGATAGCAGTGCCGGGGACAGGCAGCACGCCCCACCTGCGTGCGGTACGTTGGCAGCAGCGCCGTCGGGCTTAGAGGCGCTGTCAGAAATGCCGGGGACGAGCGAGCCATCAGACATGCCCACATCGTCCTCGCCCGTTGTGCGCTGACGGAAGCGGCCCGCCGCCGGGTTGCGGCCGTCGCGCGCGCGCTCAGCCAGCAGCCGCATGGGCGCCGACTCACGCTGTCCTGCCGAGCGCGCCGGCGTGGCGCCTGCGGCCGCTGCGGCGGCGGCATTGCGCGCGCGCGCGGCGGGCGACGACAGGCGCGCTGCGTAGCGCTCGTCAGCAGGGTGCGCCGGCGCGGCGGCCGCGTCACCCTCGGCGCGCCCGCGCTGCACCCCCGGACTGACGTCCAGGGAGGACTGGGCGGGTGCAGCCATCCGCGCTGCGGCGCGCGCAGCTCCAGCAGCGCGCGCTGCTGCTGGGCGCGCAGTGCTGCTGCGCCCGGCGGGCCCCGCGGCGGCTGCACCGGCTGGGCGCGCCCGCCCCTTGCGCATGTTGCGCTTGCGCCTTACCTTGAGGCTGGCCATGCAGGTCCTGCAGCGGGTCCGGTGCGGAACCCTGTGTGATCGCCGTTGCGGAATGTGCGTCTGGCATGCAGCAGGGCGCTCTGCTCAACCGGAGCACCTTGCTGCGTAGAGTGCACGAGTATGCAGTCGCAGAGGAGAGTCAGTTTGTATATTGGCACAGCGTCCGGAGCGCGAGGGAGGCGCGTACCTGCGGCTGCCGAAGGCCTTGAGCGCATGAAACTTGCAGCAATACGAACACCAGCGCTGCGGCACGCCGCCGCGCAGCACCGCGGAGCACTTCATGTGCGCAGGGCACAGGCGTGATCTCAGGTTGTGAGCTTTGACGAGCGGCTCGGCGCAGCCCGCCACGCCGCATATGCGCGGGCGGTCACATGGGCGCCCGCCGTTCACTGCTCTCTCGGCCCACTCCTCGAGCTCGGGCAGCGCATCGCGGCTGCGCGACGCCATGCCACCTGCGTACCAGCATGCCAGTGAGACAGAGCGCGCCTGCTGCATGCCCCTCGGTGCTCGTCAAGGCGTGCAGCAGAGCCCCGGCGCGCTCTGTCAGCGAAGAACTCGGCTCATATGTGCCGCCCTGCAGGCCCTGTGGCCCTGTAGGACCTCACAGCAGCAAGGCTTGCCCCACCTGCACCCAGGCCGCCGCCAGCAGCGCCGCCAGGCTCGGGAGGGTCGGCCGCAGTGCTTGGGGCAAACGACGAGCCAGAGGATGAGCTAGACGTGTCAGCTGTGTCACCATCCGCCTCACGGCTGCGTGAGCGACTTGCTGCTGCGCTGCTGACGCGCGCGCGCTCTGCGGGCAACCGCACGGGCGCTGTTGCATACCGCTCAGCAGAGCGCGTCGGCGTGACGACCGCGTCGCCGGCGGCGCGCGCGCGCTGGAACACCCCCCGGTTGCTGTTGTGGGTGACCCGGCCATGTGCAGTCGTCTGCGCTGCCGCGCGCGCAGGCTCGGCTGCAGGCGCAGCTGCTGGGTGCACAGCGCTGCTGTGCCTGGCGGGCCGCAGCGCAGCTGCAGCGACCAGGCGCTCACGCGCTGCCTTGAGGCTCGCCATGCAGGACCTGCCGCGGAGCCCGGTGTGAAGTGCTCCGTGAAAAGCGCTCAGAACAGGGCAACATCAATAAAAGTCATTGTCACGATGCCATTTCAATGGGTCAAACGTCCTGTCCATGCACGTCCCAAGCCTTGAAGGCTTTACCAGCAATGGTATCACTTCAACAACGAATGAAAATGCTTCCTCTGACTTTTGGAGCGTGTGCATGCGTGCACACTCACGCCTCTTTCATGCAGCACTGACTGAGCTATCTTGAACACGTGCTATACAGAGCGCGTGACCTCGTCAGACGAACAGGTGCATCAGTCTTGGGGATGAGCAGAGAATCCAAACGCAAGGCAGACGCGCACCTCAGGCTGCCAGAAAAGGCGTCGAGCGTGTGGAAGCGGTGGCAGTTTCCACACCAGCGCTGCGGCACGCCGCCGTGCAGCATTGCGAGGCATTTGATATGTGCAGCGCACAGGCGGGCCCGCAGGTGCGTCTTTGTGACGGGCTGCAAGGCGCAGCCCTCCACGCTGCACTCGTGGGGTCGGTTGCGTGATCCATGCCACTCCTTGACCACAGGCATGTCTGCGTGGCTGTGTAGCGCCATGCCATATGCCAGTGCACGGGTGAGCAGAAGCGCGGCGCGTGGTGTACTGCCTTGGAGGTCGTCAGGCGTACGGCAAAGGCTGGTGTGGCTGATTGCAGTGGGTACAGCCCGGTTTGGGCCGCCTGCGCCCTCAATGCCCCGCCACTCTTGAGATGGTGAGCCAGTAGTTTCAGCGTGAGCCGAGCAACAAAAGGCTGTGCTGAGCAGCCCAGGGCTGCAAACAGGCGCACCGGGTGCAGGTCCTTGTTCCAGAGAGGAGGCGCAAGCGGTGAGGGCGCTGGCGCTTATGTAATAACAGCGCGCTGTTTGGCGCAGGAGCGTTGGCGCAGGAGCATAAACCTGCTTGCCGCACAAGTGTGCAGCGGAGCGTACTACGGCGGAATTGCTCGCAACCAAGTCCAAGGACCAGGTCGTCTATGCTGAAAGTGTAGCTAGGGGTAACGAGCATGATTATGAAAGCAGTAATTGCTTCCAGCAGGCTGTGCTTGATGTTCACAGCTAATTTACAAACGAATATGACTTTGTTTGTTTTAGCTTCATCGGCCCAGCAGCCCCCATGTGCATGTGAGGGCTGGGCGATTGAGCAGCCTGAGTGGGCCTTCAGCCAGACTTGCTCCAACTGCACCGCAGGGTACAACATTGGCTCAAGCTGTCAACACACAGATATGTTGCTGGTGAGAATGGGCGACGCAGTGCACACGGAGTAGCCTAGCACATGGCAGGAGCAAGTACTATGCGGTTGCCGCTGGCAACCCTGACTCGTCTGACTCTGGGGGCTGGCGAAAGCACCCTCTAGCTGGTTGAGCTGATTGAGGCCAAACTCCGCTCACTCACGGGGGCATCCACCCCAATATGGATGACCCATGCAGCTGGCAGGCCAGAGCCGCACAAGGAAATGTCTTCCGCTCGCAGGCACACTAAAAATGCGGCAGGCCTGGCACGGCGCCGTTTTAGCCGCCAAAAGTGCACCCCGTCGCGCGTGCAAGCGCAGACGCCGCACGCGCTATGCTCCCGAGAATTGCACCCGATCATGCCTCGCCAGTGTTACAGGGCCAGGCCACCATGCATTGCGCTGGCTATTTGTCACATGGGTGTTCCGCTGCGCGCGCACGTTAAACGCCGCTGTCGCCCAGCTGACAGCACCCGCGTCTACACAGCTGCAGGGTAGGGACCCCCCGCCGTCGGCCGCTCGGCCTTGCTGCCTGTGCGCGCTGTGGCATGTCTGCCGCCAGCCTCCACTCTGGGCCACATCGCGTCCGCGCGGGCATAGAACGGCGGCGGCGCAGGGCTCGCTGTGCACCCAGGACTGCCCGAGACGGGTACGACCGCCGCGCCGCTGACTCTGCACCCGCGCTCCGCCGGCGCCCACGCGCGCGCCGCCCCCCGGCGTCCAGCAGAGTGCGCCAGCGCGGCGGGCGCAGCCCCGGCTCCTTGCTGCGCATGCCGCTGCACTGCCCCTGACGCCAGCAGGGTGGGGTTTGCGTCATTTTCGCGCGCGGCCTCCGCAGCCTCCGCGCGCTCGGCCGCGGCCGCGCGCGCCTGCGCCTCCGCCGCAGCGCGCAGCCGCGCCTCCGCCGCCTCGGTGGCTGCCTCCGTGCCCTGACATAGGCACAGGCAGCGTGTAAGGGTAGGGTTGGGGTAGAGCAGGGTATATGTAAATGTTGCCGCTGAGACCCGCGGCGCCCGGTGCGCATCCTCAGCATTGGCTCAAGCTCCTCTGTCGGTGTGCAGCACGCGTCACTGCGCCAAAGCCCATGCCGGAGCCCAGCGGGTATGCTCTGTAGCTATTTGATGGCATGGCGTGCTGCGTGTTGTGAAGGTTCGCATGCGACATATACTAGGGGGAGCAGGAGTGCGGGCGAGCGCTCACCTGCCGGACACCCAGCGCCAGGGCCTCGCGTACGGCGGCCTCCCTCTCCTCGCGGCGTGCCTGGTCCAGTGCGGCCAGCCGCTGCTCCGCCGCCGCCTCCGCCTCAGCGCGCGCCTCGGCGCGCGCCTCCCGCACCTAGGCACGGCTTTCTCAGACCATGACCGGCATGGCACATGTTGGGACGGTAAGCTTCTTATCACTGTAGCTGAGCTCTGGTGTCACATGTGCCATGCTGCCACACATGCGCGGCATGTTCAGCCGTCTCGTTCATACTCTACTGCATACACGTTCCCAGCAAAGCGGGCCTAGGCGATGCAGCCAAGCGCCTCGCGTGCACGGCAGGCTGCGCGCCTGCTTGTTGGCCTCCGCGCGCTCATGCGCCAGCCGCGCTGCGTGGCGCTGCTCGGCTGCTGCCTCCACCTCATCGAGCGCCTCAGTGCGTGCCTGCAACACCTGGACGCGCTTCCTCGGTCGGCAAAGCCTGACACAAACATAATCGGGACGGGCGCTGGGTGCACTGCGGACCACCAAACATACATGCCCCGTGCTGCCGCATGCATGGCATGCAAAGCGGCTTCACCCACAGCGTGCTGCACACAGAGTCTGCCCAATGCAGATAGCAACCCCATCGCCGCACATGCACAGCCAGCTGCACGCCTGCGTGACAAGCTCCGCGCGCTCATGCTCCAGCGCCGCGGCAAAGCGCGCCTCGGCTGCCGCCTCCGCCTCGGCGCGCGCCTCGGTGCTCACTTCGCTCACCTGAGCGATGTTGCTATCGCCTGTCATCAGGAGGGCATGGCGAATCATTGTGGAGATATACCTCAATAAATTGACTTAAATTTACTCACAGCTCATTTCCGCCACTACAAGCCCCATGCTGCCACATGGATGGCATGTGTGGTCGTCTGGTCCTCAATCTGTCGCATATGTGCTTTGCAGATACAGGCAAGGCCAGGGGAGTCAGCCGCCGCATGGGCACATCAAGCTGCGCACTCGCTTGTCAAGCTCCGCGCAGACATGTGGCAGCGCCACGGCAAAGCGCTCCTTGGCTGCAGCTTCTGCCTCAGAGCGCGCCTCAGTGCGTGCTTGGCGCACCTTAGGCACACTGCCTCAATCAGCAAAGCATGAGATATACTAGTACCCCAACTTTCCAACGCGCCTACTGATCCCCACCACCACATGCCCCATGCTGCCGCATGCGAGGCATGTACAGTTATTCCATTGGGATTAAACTCTCTGTACAAGCGGACTCAGGCGGAGCCAGGTGCTGCACGTGCTGAACAAGACTGCGCACCCGCTTGTCAACCTCCGCGCGTTCGCGCGCCAGCACCGCCGCAAATTGCGCCGCAGCTGCCGCCTCCGCCTCAGCGCGCGCCTCAGTGCGCGCTTGGCGCACCTAGGCAAACTCCTTTACTTCGTTAACACATGGCACACCATGAGCAGGAGGCGCAATTGCCTGCAGCTTGTGTCCTTGACCATATGCCCCACTGAACTGCATGCATGGGTGATCAGCAGTCCTGTTGTCTGTCTATCACCGGCAAAGTACTTGCGTTGGCAAGCTAGTGCAGTGCATGATATTGGGTGAGAGAGGGGGAGGGTGGCTGCGCGCCTGCTTGCCAAGCTCCTTGCTTAGCTCCGCGCGCTCATGCACCAGCGCTGCGGCAAGCCGCTGCTCGGCTGCAGCCTCCGCTCTGGCAAGTCGCTCCCTGGCTGCTGCCTCGGTCTGGATGCGTGCTTGGTGCACCTACGCAAATATGCTCAATCACGAAGGCATGGTGTATTTTGGAAGGACAAGCCTAAGTGCACTTCTGCTTACCCCCACCACCACATGCTCCATGCTGCTCGATGCATAGCATATCAGCGGTCACACTCATAGTCTCGCGCAATCAAACGCAGTCAAGCGCAGTGCAGCCAACTGACGCTGCAGCAGCCGCCTCAGTGCATGCAAGCAAAAAGCTCCGCGCCTGCTTGTTGACCTCCATGCGCACGAGCGCCAGCGCTGCGACAAAGCGCTCCTGAAAAGCTGCCTCCGCCGCAGCGTGCGCCTCGGTGCGTGCTTGGTGCACCTAGACACACTTCCTTAGTCAGCATTGTATGCACATTGCGAGCAGGACAGGCTCCTGTATTCAAGAGAGCTCACCTCCATCCTCACACCTGCCCACGCTGCTACATGCATGGCACATATGGCTGTCTCACGCAAATATGTCGTCTACAAAACTCTGTTATTCCAGGCTTAGGCAGCACTCCTGATGAAGTGCACATCTTTGCTGCCACAAGAGCACTACAGACTGCGCGCCTGCTTGACGAGCTCCGTGTTGAGTGCCAGCGCCCCAGCGACGCGCCCCTCGGCTGCTGCTTCCAGCGCGCGCGCCTCATTGCGTATTTGGTGTACCTGGGCAACTCCGCGTCATCGGCAAGCATGGCACATCATGCATTGAACAAGTGCTTGCGTTCATACCGGCCAGCTCTATCACCACATGCCCTGTGCTGCTACATGCATGGCACCTACAGCGGTCTTCCTCGTGATTGTCGCTTACTCAAATCTGCAACAGCAGGCCTGGTGCAGCCAACTGCCGCACATGCATGACAGGCTGCGCGCCTCCTTGGCAACTCCCGCGGCCCTATGCGCCAGCGCCGCAGCAGAACGCTGCTTGGCCGCCGCCTCCGCCTCGGCGCGCGCCTCAGTGTGTGCTTGTGAGACCTAATCACGCACTCGCAGTGAGCAAAGATGGTACATCCTAGTGGGATGAACTTGCATTCACTTCTTGTGAGCGCCCCACCACCACATGCCACACCTGCCACATGCGCAGCGTACTCCGCCACCACATGCCCCACTCTGCTGCATGCATGGCACCGTTGGCAGTCTTTTCCCGTCACTTGTTCTATAATAGTGCAATGGCAGGCGGGTGCAGTGCAGCAGACTGCTGGGCTAGGCACGCTCGGAGCGTGCTGTACGTGTGCAGTCTATTCCCGTCACTTGTTCTATAATTGTGCAATGGCAGGCTGGTGCAGTGCAGCAGACTGCTGGGCTAGGCACGATCGGAGCGTGCTGGGCGTGTGCCGACCGCGCGGTGCCACTGGCTGCGCCATGCGGTGCAGCGGCCGATGGCCCTGCCGCGTGGCGGCCGCGCTGCAGCTGGCCTCCAACGAGGCTGTTGCATGTACAGACGGAGCCGCACACCTGCTTGTCGAGCTCCGCGCGCAGGTCGAGCTCCGCACGAGCTAGCGATGCGGCAGCGCGCTCTTCAGCTCCCGCCTCCGCCTCAGCGCGCCCCTCAATGCGTGCTTGGCGCACCTAGGCAAACCTCCCAGTCAAGCAAAGCACGGCACGTCATGGTTGTCAGAGCTCGCACCGTGCAGCCGAGCTCCTCACAACATGCCGCACAACATGCCACGACACATGCCGCAAGCTGCCACGTCCGTGGCGTGAACGGCCCTCTCATTCACAGTCTGTCGCTTGCATTCTTTGCAAAGCAGGTCAGGGCAGTGCAAGCAAAGTGCCGCATGAGCACAATATGCCACGTGCCTGCTCTCGTGACCCAGCGCGCTCCTGCGCCAGCGCCGCGGCAAGGCGCTCCTCGGCTGCTGCCTCGACCGCAGCGCGCGCCTCAGTGCGGGCTCGGTGCACCTAGGCACAGTTGCTCAGTGAGCGAGGCACATCACACTGTAGGGCACGCTCGCCCTGCCTTGCCAAGCTCACCATAACGTGCCCCACGCTGCCCACATGCGTGGCACGCACAGCACTCTCACTCGCTGTCTCTCTGCGCGCAACAGGCCTGCAAAAAGCGGGCGTCGGACTGCAGCCAACTGCGTTAGGAAAAGGAGCCGCGCACCTGCTTAGCGAGGTCCGCGCGCTCGTGCGCCAGCGCCGCGGCAAACCGCGGGTCCGTCGCGCGCACGCCCAAGCGCCGCATGGCCGCGCGCGCGTCTCCTTCATCTGACTCACCGGCAGCGCTGTGCGCCTCCGCCTCAGCCGTGCCCAGCGCCGCGCGTGCCATGGTAGCCTCGCCGCTGCTGGGCGCCCCGGTCGCTGCGGCCTTGTGCCGCTTGCCGGGCGAGGCCGCGGAGGGCACTCCTTGGTCATTGACATCGGCGGCGGCGGCGTCGTCCTCCGCCCGCCGCTTGTCAGGCTGGTGCGGCGCCCTGGCGGCTGGAGCTGCCGCGGCACGCTCAGGGTCGGAAGCGCCGCCGCCAGCGCTGCCTGAGACCCGCACCACAGCTTGTTCGAGCTGTGCACACCCGCATGTTAGCGCTGCAGAGGCACATTGGGTCGAGAGGTGGCAGCACTCTGAGGCGCAACAGCCCTGCCAGGCTCAGCCGCGGCGTGCCCCACCTGCACGCAGACCGTCGCCCGCCGCAGCGGCGGGCGCGGCGCTGCCGACCGCGCCGCGGGCGCGCGAGCCATCAGGCGCGCCCTCGGCCGCCGCGCTGCGGAGCAAGCCGTCCGCCGCTGCGCCGTCGGCGTCGCGCCCGCGTGCAGCGGGCGACCATGCAAGTGCCGCCTCACCATGTTGAGCGGAGCGGGCCGGCGCGGCGGCCGCGCCGCCTTCGGCGCGCCCGCGCTGGACGATCAGAGCCATCTCCTGGGTGAACCGGGCGAGGAAGGGCCGCGCCGCCGCGGGCGCGGCGCCAGGCGCGGGCGCTGCGGCCGGGCGCGCATGCGCGCTCCTGCGCTTGGTGGGCCGCGCCGAAAAGGCGAGCGCCTCGCGCGCGGCGCGCGCGCGCTCGCGCTGCGCCTTGAGGCTCGCGTCGCAGCACCTGCCACGCAGCATGCGTTTCGCCCAGGCACCGTGCGCGCGCGCGCATGCGGGCCTGGGAACCTTGTACGCAAGCGGTCGCGCTGCTTAGGTGACATCAGGACATCGTTCGGAGCACTGACATGTTTGTGGGTGGAACAGGGCGCGCTGCAAGCGCGAGGCAGGCGTGCACCTTTGGCTGCCGCTGAAAGCCTCGAGCGCGTGAAAGCGGCGGCAGATCCCACACCAGCGCTGCGGCACCCCGCCACGCAGCACTGCGCCGCACGTGATGTGCGCCGCGCACAGGCGAGACTGCTGGTGGTTGAGACTGACGAGCGGCCCGGCGCAGCCCATCACGCCGCACACGGAAGGGCGCCGGCCACTTACTCCGCTGTGCCACTCAACCAAGGGCAGCTCATTGCCGATGCGCAACGCCATGCCGCCTGTGCGCTGGCGCACAACGTCATCTTTCTCGCCGCCGGCTGTCTCTCCCTCGGTGAGCGCCATGGCGCACAGAGGGGGCTGCTGCGCTCAGTGACCAGTGACACAGCGCAAGGTCGCCGCCCGCGCCCTCCATGCCCTGGGGACCAGCTGCACTCTCAGGCTTGGCAGTACTGCAAGCGGCAGGCGTGCATGGCCTACCTGCATGTGGGCCGGCGCCAGTGGCGTCGGACTGCGAGGCGCTGCCGAGCTGCCTGCTGCCAGCGCCGCCGCCGCCCGAACCAGGCATGCCAGCCCCGTCATCGGCCGTCAAGCGGCAGTGCGAGCGCGCCGCTGCTGCGCCGCCGATGTCGCGCGTGCGCTCGGCGGGCGGCCACACGGGCGCTGCCTCATGCGCAGGGCGGGCCAGCGCGGCTGCCGCGCCGCCGTTAGAGCGCCCGCTTTGAGCCTGCGGCAGCTCCGGGGTGGCCTGAGCAAGCGCGCTCGAGCGCGCCACCGCGGGCGCTGCTCCGGCTCCGGGCGCGGCTGCTGGGTGCGCGTCCTCCTCGCGCGCGGTTGCGGCCGCCTCGGTGGTGCGCGCCCGCGCCTCGATCTGGGCCAGCCAGGCCCTGCCACGAGGTGCACGCAACGTGCTCAGCACCTCGTATGATCATGGGCATGGGGCCATGCCTCCAGCACAGTCGGGGCGTTCGGCAGACCAGGAACTGAGCGTGCTCAGTTGACGGCCTTGCCACACCGCTTCAAGCAGGTGTACTGAGGAAGAGGCAGGTGCTTAAGACGGCTTTGTAGCGCGCCCTGAGAGCGCGGGGCAGGCGCGCACCGCCCGCCACTGAGGATAGCGTCGAGTTGAGCTCGTGAGACTGAGAGCGCTTGAGACTGTTGCATAGCGCACGCCGGCGCTGCGGCAGGCCGCTGTGCAGCACTGCGCGGCGCGCGCGGTGCGCAGCGCACAGACGCTGTTGTTGCGCCTCTTGGTGAGTCGCGTGGCGCAGCCCTCCACGCCGCACCAAGGGCGCTGGTTTGCTCACTCAACGAGGCCTGAAGCACAGGTCTGTCAGCGCGGCCTCGCCACGCCACGCTATCTGCGCGCCAGCGCGCGCGTGAGATGAGGCGCGCAAGCTGTTTTACTACCTCGGTGTTGTCCCGGCGCACAACATAGCACCGGCGTGCTCAGCCACAGTAACTGGACCGTGGTGTTCACGGCGACCGCTCTCCTTGGCCCATTAACAAAGCTGCAAGGGCCTTTGCTTCGGATGTGCGCTGAGCATAACACGATCTTGCTGAGCAGCCCAGGGCCAAGGAGGGGCGCACCAGGTGCAGGCGGGTGCGCAAGAGGTTTCGGCGCAAGTCGCTGAGAGTTCTGGCAATTATGTCATCCTGGCAAGCTGTGTGCTCAAGTGCTGCTTTCAGGGGCACAGAGCACAGTCTCTGCGCACCCGCCCCAAGCTCCCGTCCAGGGTGCCCTGCACACTTGTGCCGCACTCCTCAAGGGGCAGGCCTTGTTCTGGCGCACTTGCTGGTGCAACTAACTAATAGGGTCTTGGATGGCAACCTCCCACCCTAGTGCAAGCTAACTCCCATGCACCTGGCACTGCCGTGTGCAGGCGTCTCTGCTGCACCTGATGGGCATGCGCTCGATGGTTGGGATGCGTGCGCGAAGCCCTTGAGGACATTTCCATGGCGTGATCAGTGTCCGTGCTGGTGCGAGCACTGGTTGACGTCTGCAGGCTTGCACTGCAGCTTTCTGCTCACGCTCATGCTGCATACCTGTGCGGGAGCAGTGAATGGTGCTGCATAATTCGTGATGGTCGATCAAGCTCAACTGGCAATCAACTCGAATCCTTCCACTGCAATCTGACCCTCTATCCTATCCACATGTAAGTAGGCCTGGCGTGCAGATGATGGAGAAGTCGTGAGGGAACAGCAACTGCTGAAAGGCTGGCATGGACAGCTCCGCTAAGGCCGCCTTGGTTGGGTCTGGCTTGCGCTACCCAGCCGGCAGGCCCGGATCGACTTTGCCGCCCCGCGGCACTCCTGCCTCTGCACCGTTGTCCCTGTGGGCGGAGTCAGCACCGCCCGCCGCAGCCTGGTGCCCGCTCTGCGGTTCCCGTGCAGCCAGACTTGGCTCCACCTCCCCGGCTGCCGCCGCGCCATTGCCTGCTGCCGCCGGTCCTCCCGCCTGCTCGCTCCGTGCGGCGGCTGTATCCTGCAACCCCGCCGCGGCGCGCAGCGCGGGCAGCCGTTCGACCAGCGCGGCCTGCAGCGCCGCGCCGCTGCCGGCGCCGCCGTCTTCGGGGGCGGCGCGTAGGGCGGCAACGACGTCGGTGTGAAAGCCTGACAAGGTTTCATGCACCGCCGCTGGCAGCCCGTGCGCCAGCCCGGCGATCACGGCGCCCATCGCACGCCCGGGCACCGCCGCCAGGTGGCCATGCACCTGCAGAAAATCAGCATAGCTCTCTCATTGAATCCAACTGAGACACTCTGGAGAACCTGAGGAGGTGCTTGCAGCAGACACAAGCGTCATTGGCTGCGCAGAGCCTGAGTGCAGCCCGCCACCGGCAGCCTTTCTCACGCGCGCCTGCGCCATGCCCCGACCACACCAGCACAGGCCCCAGCCAAAAAAGCCAGCCCGACCGGGACGGCGCGCCTGCGCGGCCAGCAGCGGCACGGCCAGCGCGAGCGCGGCCGCGGGGTCGCCCTCGCGCGCGAGGTCGGCGGCGAGCGCGCCGCGCCGCGCGGCGACCGCCGCACGCTCGGCGCGGCGGTCCAGGCGGCGCAGGCGCAGCCCGGCCGCGCCCGCCGCCTCCTCCAGCGCCGCCAGCAGCTCCTGCGCGTGGGTAGGCTAGGGTCAGGGCACCAGGCCTGCAGGTGGCATCCGCGCCTGCTGCCATTTGCTGGCGCAGCCCCGCCGCGCGTGCCGCACACGCCAGTGCCGCCAGCAGCTCCGGCGCATGGAAGGGCAGGGTTAGGGCACCACAAATACTGCATGACATCTGCACCTGCAGTCGACCGCAGTCGCCTGCGCTTGCATGTCCTCAGCCTGGCGGCACCTTGTGTCGCATGCATGCGTGATGCGACGTGCATCTTGCACACGTCAGGGGCTGCTTTGAGCACCTTGACATCGGCGCCGCCCAGCCTGCCGAGCACGGCCGCAGTGGCCTCCCGCTCGTCAGCCGGCAGGCCGGCCAGGACGGCGCCGCGCTCCGCAGCGCCGAGCGGCGGCGCGTGCGCCGCAGCCGCGTCCGCCGCGCCGGCGACCGTCGCGCTGTCGTCGTGCGCGGCCTGAGGAAGAGCGCACCTAAGTGTAAGACTCTTTTGCGTAGCTGTGCGGTGGGTGACTGGGGAGCCAGCATCGTGCACCCTCGCCGCACCTCCATATTCTTGCGCTTACACAAGGCCGTCAGGCAGCACGTCGCGGAGCGTCGAGCGGCACTTTGTGCGTGTACCAGGACCGAGGTTTGCGCTGCTCGAGGTTTGTGCGGCTGGACAGGCCGGCCGCAGCTAAGCTGCCACTGCCATCAGGCGGCGTGCGCCGCCCGACGCCACCCAACATGCAGTGCATACTTCCACGTCCACGGCGCTCCTCCTCTTTAAAGTGCATATGGGTTTACTTGACATTCACACATACCATGCATATTACATTGATGTGGAATGCGCGCCTGCTGGTAGCGCAGCAGCGCGTCGGCGGCCGCCTCGCCCTCGCCACGCACCAGGTGGCGCGCGAGCGCGGCCTCCGCGGCCTCGTCCCCGGCCGCGGCGGGGCCGACGCCGGCCGCCAGCAGCTGCAGGCGCTCCCATGCGGCCTCCAGCGCCTTGGCCGCCGCGTCACGCCGCCGCCGGCGCGCCTGCGGGGCGGCGCGCGCTTTGCAAATCACGCAGAGTGATGCTGTGATGCGCTTACAGCCCCAACGGTGCGCGCAGGTGCAACTGCCCACTGGTGTCTGCGGCGGGAGCGCATACGCTTGGAGCCAGTTGCCACCTGCGCTCCAGTGCCGCTGCGGCCGTCACCGCATCAGCTCCGCACTGCAGCGCCGCGGTTGCGCATGCAAGTCTTGAATACGCGAGCTGCGCCACAGACTGGACGCGCCCTATTAGCTGATGCAAAGCGGGCACGCGTGCATGCTCTTCAAATCACCTCTGCAGCGCGGGTCCGCCCACAAGCAGCGTCTGGATGCCGCCTGCAGCCTTCTGTGAGCCCCGCCTTGGCATCCTGCCAGCCCCATCTGCATCAGGCGTCAGGGTGCGCTCGTGGTCCCCCGCGCCCCTTTCAAGTGCAGCACGCAACCTGCACAAACCCCGGCGCGCAGGGCATCGCCCCACACCTCGGCGCCGGCCACGAAGACGGCCGCCAGCGCGCGCTCGTACTCGGCCAGCGCGCCCGGGCGCAGCGCCGCCGCCAGCGCGGCCGGCAGCTCGCCCGCCTCGCCCGCGCCTTCCGCCTCCGGCAGCCACTCCACCACCTGCTCCGCATAGGGTAGGGTTTAGCGGCCTGGGGCTCGGATCCCCACAGGATGGCGCATGCGCAGGGCGGGCGTGCCGAATGATGCTGCGCTGGTGCTCCTGAATGGGGGATGGCGCACATGCCCAACCTGAGTGGCGGGGTGCCTGCAGCTCATGCTGGGGTGCATGGTTGGACGGCCCTCGCGCTGCTGCGGCCCAGCACCTCTCGCAGGGCCGCTGGGGGCTGCGCGAGCGTAGGGCGGGGGTGCACGCCTTCTGACCGCCAGCACGTTCTGGCTCAGCAGCACTCTGCACAGCTGCCAGCGACCGTGGGGTACAGGCAAGGGCGGGGCGCGCCATGGCCGCCAGCGCGTCCTGGCTCAGCAGCCGCGCGGCCGTCACGGCATCCGCGTCGGCCTTGCCGGCCGCGCCGCCCGCGGCGCCCTTGTGCGCGGCGGCCCCGGCCGCCTGCGCAGGGCCCCCGGCTGCCCCGCCCGGGCCGCCTGCGGCCGCGCCCTTGGCCGCCCTGCAGGCACCACAGCCGCTGTGGGCGCCTGCTGACAGGCAGCACTGCCGTGTTTGCCGAGCTGGCGCGTGGGAGGTGCACGCCTTCAGCAAGCTGCAAAAAGAGTGCAGATGTCTTACAGCTTGCTTGCAAGGTGCGGAAGCGTGGGACTGGCTTGTGGACGCAATGAAGTGTGTCAGGTTGCAGGTAAAAAGACATCCTCACATTGGGCGAAGTGAAGGGAGGGATGAACGCGTGTGGCCATGCAGGCTGCCGTTCAACCCACGCTGCAGGCTATGTTGAGGTTGACATAACAAGACAGATGTGGGGTTGTGTGCATGTGCATCACCGGCAGCGCCTGCCAGGCGAGCGCACCGCCGGCCCTTGCTCTTGGCCCCGCCCCGCTTCCCGCGGCCGCCCTTGGCGCCGGGCTCGTCGTCGCTGTCCGGCCCGGCCGCGTACGGGTCGGGCGCGGCCTTCTTGGGCGCGGGTGCGGCTTTCGGTGGGCCTGTGTCGGGAGTCGTCATGTCAACAGGCTAACACACAGACACGACAAGGCTTTAAAGGTATGGTATCGCCGCGCTTGCTGCGGCCGGATTGGAGCCCTCCATTCATGTTGTTGTCCTCCACTCCACCCAGCCATGCATCAATCAGACGCGGCCCGTCAGGCGCATGCGCGCCTCAGCTGACACCGCGCAGCGGCCGGCTCAGGCTTCCTGAACGCCAAACGCTACAAGCTGACGGATAGCAGGCACGCTACAAGCACCTGCAAAACCAAAGCTCTGCCCAGGAGGCAGGAGCCAACTCTTTGTGACTGCTGAAGCGCCCCGCGATCGCGTCCCGTGCCGTGGTAGTCTTGTGTTGTGATCCGGTGTGTCTTGCTGAGCCGCGGGCACACACACCCGACGGCGCAGAGGAGGTCGCGGACGCCGCGGCGGAGCGCCGGGCGGCCAGCGCCTCCTGCGCCGCGGCGCGCGCGGCCTCGTCGGCGCGCGCCTGCAGCCCCGCCAGGCAGCCGGCGCTGACCACGCACGTGCCCGCCAGCACCGCGCCGGCGTCGGCGCCGCCCTTGGCACCTGCGCGGCTGCTGCTCGTGAGCTGGAGAGCCAACGTACAGACACCCACAGGGCAACCTCGCCATGGGACCAGGCATGCCGCGACGCTCACGGCATTCGCGCTCGGAGCGCACCCAGGCGCTGCACGCTGGGGCTGCGCGCGAGCAGCGCGGCGACGTCCGGCGGCACGAGCGCGGCCGGCGCCAGCGTCAGCGCGTCCACCCAGCCACCGCTGTCGAGCGCCTCGTCGGCGCCGGCCTCCACCTGCGCGAGATACCTTGGTTTGTACTGATTCTATATTCTCTTCTTTTCTTGCCAATCATTCGCGCGCGCGCGCCTCGCCGGGCCGCGCGCAGCTGCGCGGCGCGCCCCATGCGGTCGCCGCGCTGCGTTTGCTGGCGGGCGGCCGCGCGTTGCATGGCAGGAGGGGTGAGCAAAGTGCAGGACATGATCGACCACAATCACACCCAGCCATGGCTTCTCCAATGCGTGAGCTCAGGGCCGCAGCCTGCACGGCTGCAGGGCCTGCACCTGGCGCTTGAGCGCACACGTAAACAGCATCTTACCACGCTCACCATCGGCGTGCGGGCACAGAGCGTCGATAGTAGGCTTACTGGGGGTGCTGCCAACATGATGCCAGGCGGGGACAGGGTATCCAGGGAGCGCTCGCGTCGGCCCTGTGCGCGGCGGCCCACCTGCGCGACGAGCGCGGGCGCCACAAAGGCCGCGTCCAGCGCCAGGCCGTCCGGGAAGGCGGCGGCCAGGTGCGCGCGCGCGCCCTGGATGCCCAGCTTCGCCACGGCGTCATACCTGCGCGTGCGGACCGTGAAGCCCTGGCAATTACCCTGCAACAACCCTGCAGACACTACAGTCACAGCCCTCTGCCTGGACCGCTGTTCGGCACAATGCGCTGACAGCAGCAAACTGCGCGGGCTAGGTCAGCACTGCCCATGCATGCATGACTCTGCCTGTGCAGTGGGCCCCGATGTCAACCACAGCACACCAGCACGCACTGCATCACAGCATGGTGCGCACTGCATCACAGCATGGCAAGCACTGCATTGCAGCATGGCGCGCACTCGATGAAGCCGTTCTGCGCGTAGAAGGCCTGCACGGCGGCGCGCTGCCGGTGCGCATACGCGTCGGGCACCCACGACGCGCCGCCCGCGCGCAGCGCGCCGCGCACCGCGCCCTCCGCCGCCAGCTCCTCCACGAGCGGCAGCGCCGCGGCCAAGCCCACGCCGCCGCCGCCGCCGCCGTCCAGGTCCCGCAGCAGCGCCGGCAGCGCGAGCGGCGCCGTCGCGCCGCGCAGCGCGCCGCGCAGCTGCGCGGGGGCCGAGACGCGGGGTCAGGCTTCCGTGGTGGCTGGCTCGCGCATGGCGCCGGGCCGCCTGGGGTAGGGTAGGGTAAATATTAGGATTAGAGCAGCGCCCGCGCCTGCGCCTTAATGCGCGCCAGGTATGCGGCGGTGTACAGCAGGCCGCCCTCCTGGCGCCCGCGTATGGCGCCGCCCATGCGCGGGCCGACCGCCGCCTGCAGCAGCTCCGCGCCCAGCGCGTACTGCCGCGCCAGCTCGCCCATCGCGACCACGCCCGCCTCCTGCCGCGCGGGCTCCCCCGTGAACGGGCCGGCCGCCAGGCTGCGAGGGTGCATGGACCGCTGACGGCCTCCGGGAGGCCGCTCGCCGGGTGCGAGCGGGCACAGAGCCGCAGCTCTTGCCCCAGCGCGTGCTGCTGCTCTAGATCGCTTTCCGCCGCCGCACCTGCCCTATGCTGGATAATGCGCCATAGACATGGCCGCATGCAAGAGGCTGGCATAGTAGAAAAGTCGTGCCAGAGATTCACCATGCGGGACATGCACATGCCAAATGCTTGAAGCGCGGCACGCATGGCCACTCAGGAGGACACCAGCCCCACACCCCTCACGTGCTCGGAGGCACCGGCTCTGCGCGCCCACAGCCCCACACAGCAGGCGCCGGCGCGCCTGCAGCAGCTCATCGATCTCGGCCGCCAGGCCGTCAAAGTAGCCCTGGGTGATGAGCTCGCCCTGCACGGACCGCAGCGCGCCGCCGCCGGCGTCGACCGCCGCCGCGGCCTGCCGCTCGCAGTGCACCAGGTCCACGCCCAGCAGCGCCGGCAGATCCACCTGCGCCGATGCAGACAAGGCATCAAAAGTTATTATGCCCACCAAAGGTCAGTGCCCATCTGACGGCCGCACAGCGGTGCATGCGGTGCGTTGGTGCGGAGGGCTCGCGGGGCGTTCCGCGCACGCGCTTGCCACAGCGGAGTCAGTGGGAGCGCTGCAAATGGGCACGCCCTCCCAGGGGTGCTTTGCTTGCGCTGGCATTTGCCGAGGCGAGGAGGTGCAGACAGGCTGGGTCCACATGCTTTTGCCACCCCTGCCTGGGATCACAACCACTTTGCTGTGAGTGGCAGTGCCCCTGACCACGTTCTGCTCTCAAACGACACACGGAAATGCATTAGACCTGCGCTCAAAAGTCCTTCAAGCCAGAAAAGGCCCGCGCTCGCGAGGTATTCACAGCGGGTGCTGCTGCGCACCACAGCGACGCGGCCGCCGCTGCGCTCCACCGCCTTCAGGACCTCGGCCCGCAGGTGCTCCGGCGTGAGGTACTCGCGGCCGTTGATGCTGTGCAGCAGGTCGCCGTCCAGGAAGCCCAGCTCCTGCAGCTTGCTGACCAGCTCGACCACGTTGCGCTCGCTCAGCCGCGCCTGCGCGCACAGCAGGTCTGGAGCCCGTGCTTGCTTTGATGGGTGGCACGGAGCAGCCTGTAAGACCTGTAGCGCAATCCTAAACATAGTATACCTTAGTTGCTGCGATGGGTCACGTCAGCCAGTTAGCAGTGTGCAGTTGATGCTTGCATACACCGTCAACTGTTGCTGGCATGTGGCAGCGTTCCAGTGGCAGCGATGTTTTGCAGTGCTATGCACAGCCCCCGCTGCTATGTCTCCCGAAAGCACAGCAACTTCTGGTGCATGCCCCGCTTGGACTGATTGTATCAATCAACAGCGCTCGCGACGCCAGCAGATGGCAAAACGTTCACATAGCACTCTGGTGCTCCTGCAAATAGTCACAGCTGAGCTAGAGGAGTGCGCACAGACGACTTCTCCTCTTGTGCAGACTGCAGCGCTTGCAGCAGGTCCTCCACGGACACATCCATGGCTGTTTGGAACAGCCTGCTGCTCAAAGAGAGCCTCTGACACCTCTCTGCGTTCCAGGCGAAAGGCCAGCTTCTGAGATGGTTGCCTGTATAGGCTCCAGAGCCAGCAGAAGTACCTGGGATGCACCTTGAAGCAAGGAGCTCGGGAGGTCTCGGAGCGCACGGCACTTCACAGTAAGCACCTTGCGGGCCAGTCGGTGGTCACGAGCAGTGCTAGTGGTGGCGAAATGCGCTCCGGCGTGACTCACCTGGAAGGGGAGCCTCACAGAAACGCTCTTACAGAGGAAGACTCTGACCAGGAGTTCCAGGACGCAGAAGAAGGTGCGGCGCTGTTGCCACCCCCGCGCGCCTGCAGGAAGTGACAGGGCTCCCCTGGGCTCCACGGGGCCCCACGCCCAGCGATGCCTGCCTGAGCACTCTCAGGGTGTCCAAGCGTGTGCATATGCACACAGACTGCAGTGATGGCTTTCTGACAGGACACTTATGTCGTATGCCTGCTCCCAAGGACCTGCGCAGGCGCGCGCCATGGAGTCTATGCATACACTGCTTGCAGGCGGATCTAGCCGCAGCCTGCCATGACTTGGCCAGGCAGCTCGCAACACACAACAGTCGCGCGGGCACCTCTGTGTTGCAGCGCGATAGAGCACCGTCTGCGCCCTGGTGCTGTTCGTACCCAAACAGCACCATGCGCACGTTTGCTTGGTGCCGCAGACCAGTGCTCAGGCGCGGGCCACTGGGCTCGGGACAGGCGATGCGCTACCGGGCCACTGGGACGCTACGCCGTCAGGCGCTGCTGGCCTGCACGCGAAAGCGGCTTTGCCTGGCGTCGGCGGCGCGTGCTCGAGCGTGAGCGGCGGCGGGTGCGGCGACCGGCCGGGCGGGACGGCTGCGTGCAATGGTTTGGCAGGCAGTGGCCAGCAAGTGCTGGCAGACGGCTGCGCCGGCGCGCCGGCGCAGCAAGGCCGGGACGCCGCCCCGAGCTGCGGCGGCCCTGCCAGCTGCAGCGCGCAAGGCGACTCTCCCTTCCCGGCACACAGGTGGGCCTGCCCGAGCAGGCCGGCTTGGCTGCGGAGCAGTGGTCAGGCTGTCTGCAGGGTGACTTTGCACGCAGTGTAAGAACATGTAATGTGCGCTTGTGCTGCATTGCTTAGGGGCGGTCGCTGACTGTGTGCTTCGGATGGCCAATATAATTTGATTTAGTTGTTGTTGTGATCACACATCCGGGTCAGTTGTTCTTGCACGCCGCGGCGCAGGGCGGCCTATGAGGGCGACATAGCGAGGTGCTTAGAGCTGCTCTCCAGCTGGCCTGTGGAGCAGCAGCAGGAGTTGGACTCGCAGGGCAACACGGTTCGCACCCGTGGTCCCACGCAGGCCCGTGAGCAACTGCGGGTGAGGCAGCGGCACACATCATTACGCCTGGAGTCTTGACAAAAGGACGTCTGGCTCCACATGCCATGCAGACAGACTCATTTGTGTGTGATGCCAGATTTGCAGCAGGGACGACGCATGCTAGGAGGCAGCTGCAAGAAGCGTTCCTGCCAGATCTCGCTGAGTCCTGTGGTAACATGCGGGTCGCATTCGCAGCAGCACGGCAGCTCCTGCGGAGCCATAACGCATGGAGTGGCCTTCTGTGACGGCATGCGCCGCGCGGCCAGGTGCTGCACGTGGCCGTGCTGCGGCGGCGGCACGACCTGGCGGGCGCGCTGCTGGAGGCGGGCTTCCCGGTCGCGCTGGCCAATGCGCGCAAGTGGGCGCCCGTCGACGAGGCCATCGCGCTGAATGACAAGCGCATGGTGCGCCCGCGCCGCTCCTTGTCCGACCGTCCTGGCAGGCGCTCATGGCAGGCGCTCGTGCACAAGCTATTGGCTCAAGTATTGCAATGTGTGTTGTGTGGCCGTGGCAAGGTCCATGGGAGTCAGCGAGCGGAGCTGCCAGACACATTCACTTGCGTGTGCAAGGCAAGGCTACACCTTTTCACAGTGCCAATATGATGTGCTGATGTGGCTGGACCAGTGACCATGCGTGTGCGCTGTGCCTGCAGGTGCGGCTCCTGCACGGGCGCGAAGTCGCCAATTTGAAGGCGGAGCTCCGGGCGAAGAAGGCCGAGATGCTGCAGACCATGGCTGGCATCCCCGACCACTCGTTCAAGGCGCGGCGCGGCGCGTGCATGCATTCAAACAAAACCGGCCGCCCCGCGCTTGCGCATGCGCGGGCGCAGGCCTCGGGGTTTGCGAAGCCATGTCCCCATCTTGGTCGTTACATGCAGTTCTGGCGTCAGCATCGACAGGTGATTCGCGTGAGAGCTGAGAGCTACGGTGCATGCCGGGTAGGTTTAGACGCGCGTGCGGTAGGCTTAAGGCAGGCCGAGACGCGCTGGAACGCCATAGACACTGAGCGTCGTGTGGCGCTGTGCAGCTGCGCTGGGAGCTGGGCAGCCCCGTGTTCGGGCTGCTCTTGCGCAAGTATGCGCCGCACGACACCTATGAGGTGCGGCCACGGCCCTGTCCAGGCGGATGCGTGCAAGAGTGGCACGGCCTGTGCATGTACCTCGATGGCAAGGCGACCCGTGCTGGCACACATGATGGCAGCCCACCCAATCAAATCAATTTTTTGCCAGAGGGAGGTGGGCCTGTCTGCTTCTGCCGCACCATGCGGCAGTGCGCGTTCGAGTCAGCCGCCAAGCTGTGTCAACCAGGTTGTGCCCTGACCCTACCATGTACCCTGGGTGCTGCATGCAAGCCACTCGCAGTGCACAGTGGGCCAAGCGCGGCACGCGCGCATGCAGACACCCTATCAAGTCGCATGCACACACCCTACTTTATGTGGGAGCGCGGCACGCGCGCATGCACACACCCTATTAGGTCACATGCACACGCCCTATCAGGTCTCATGCACACGCCCGGCCAGGTGTGGAAGCGCGGCACACGCGCATGCACACACCCTATCAGGTCACATGCCCACGCCCTATTAGGTCTCATGCACGCGCCCGGCCAGGTGTGGAAGCGCGGCACGCGCATGCGCGTGGACGGCTCGCTCATGGGCATCGACGACAAGTCGGGCGCGCTCATCCCGGAGTGGAAGCGCGGCCACTTCAGCCTGCTGTTCGACGGCGCCACCGCGCCGGCCACGGTGCTGCTGCTGGACCACCGCAAGCAGACCATCGTCGATTTGCAGGCCGAGAAGCGGCGCCACCGGCCAGACTTGGAGACGGAGGCGCGCTGCCGCTCTCGGCCGTCCACCTGTGGCCCATGTGACGGCGCCGCTCCAAAGCGCTCACCTGAATATCCATGATAGGTATGACTGGTGGGAGCTGGAGCAACCCAGCTTGCACCTACCCAACGTAATAGGAAGCCTGTTGCATGGTAAGGGCAGCGTGCAAGGTTGTGCAGAGAAAAGCGAGATGCACCTAATAGTGTGCGCATGTGAGGCAGCTTGTTGTTAGTGTGCTGGAGCCTGCTGAGCGAGTTCTGGGCGTATGGCTTGACTGGTGCATGAAGTGCTCAACTGATACATGGCAAGGCGCCCCGTACACCCATGTCTGCCTGTGCTGCAACACCACAGGGAGCTGCTTGGGAGCGTCCCGTGATCGGCGCGGCCGCCGCCGCGCAGGTGCGGCTGCTCATGTCGGAGGGCGCGGCCGGGCGCACCAGCGTCAAGACGGACGGCTTCCGCTTCAAGCCGGTGCGGGCGGCCGCGGCTCCAGGGTAGGGGGCAGGTGCACGGGTGGCGTGCCGGTGGCGTGCTCGTGCCGCATGGGACGGCGGGGCGGCTCCGTGGCATCCTGCGCGCCCAGGCACTCTTCCGTGCTTGCTTGTGGGTGCTGGGCCTAACCCTACACCCTGCTCTGATAAAAATCTGCAGGTGCGTACCTGGCTGGGCGGCGAGGCCACGGAGCGCATCGAGGAGTGGCGTACGGTGGTGTACGAGGCCGCGGGCGTGGTCAAGGCCATCAGCGTGTCCAAGGCGCGCCGCCGCTGCGCTGGGGCGCTGCAACAGCAAGCGTTGCGCGGTTGGGCTTGGTCGCCGGTGACATGCGAGCACATGGTTGCCCGCACATGGTGCGGCAGTGCGCCGGGCACTGCACTGTTCGCGGTCGGCAGTTGCCCGTTTGTGATGTGGCACCGTGCGGCCCTGGTGCTTCAGTCCAGGGTCGGATCAGAGGACCATGTAGAGGCTCTGAGGCGCCAGCTTCGTTTGGATTATAGGGTAGGGTCAGGGGTCCTCAACCCGAGGAGCGCCGCCACGCCAGCCCACACTGCGTGAGCGCCCACAGGCGCCCGCGGACCTGCCGGAGGACGCCAGCTTCGCAGAGTACCTGGCGCGGCCGCCGCCGGAGGACACTGTAACCGAGACGTTCCTGGACCCGCTCTCGCTCGGCGGCGCGCCCGGCAAGCTGCCGGCCGCGCACGGCGAGGCGCGCCCCCCAGTGCTATGCTGCTTGCCCAGCCTGAGCAGCCGCGCACCTCGCCCTACACCCTGCGTTGCCCCTGCGTTCCTGCATGGCGGCGGATGCGCATGTGGACCCGCTCTCGCTCGGCGCCGCGCCCGGCAAGGCGCCGGCCGCGCCCGGCGAGGCGCGCCTCTCCACGCTGCACTCGCCGCTGCGCTTGGCTCAGAGCCTCGACACAGAAGCTCCGCCGTCACAGGTTGACAGTAAGCAAGGGTATTTCCAGCTTTGACCCTGGCACGGGAATTTGCCAAGTCGCCTTGCTGATGCGTATGTGGTAGACAAGGACCCTGCGTCTTGGCACGCATTCGTACCACCTTATGGCCACGAAAAGGCACCGCCAGCCCACCACGCATCCACTAGAACGCAGCCAGAGCTTTGGTTGAACAGTACCCTTCCTGAAAGCACCTAGCTTCCTGGGCCTCGCATGCAGGACGAGGGTGCGGCCGTCCGTGCAGAGAAGGAGAGTAGGAGAAGGAGAGGAGGGAGAGAAGGATGGCATGCGCATGGTTGCGTGAGAGGTCAGGGTCGTCTGGGGGTTGCCCGCAGGACGACGACGCGGCGGACGGCGCGCATGCGAAGAAGAAGAAGGCCAAGGCGCCGCGGCGGCTGACGGGCAAGTGCTGGATGGCGGAGCGCTTCCCCATGACGCTGCACCAGCTGCTGCCCGTGCTGGAGGCGCGCCCCTGCCGCCGGCCTTGACGCGCCGTCCCAGAGCCCCGAGAGCGGGCCGGACTGTCCCCCGAGGTTGGTCCGCCGTGCTGGAGGATGTGCCGCCGGCGCTGCACAGCAGGGGAGAGATGCGCCGCCAGACCGAGAAGGTGTCGTGGAGATATGATGTTCACTCAGGGGGGGGAAAGCCGGTCTGTGCAAACGCGTTTGACTGGATTTGGGCTGCAGGCAGTGGCTCTGATCTTGCCGTGGCATGTGTTGCTCGGCTAGCCTGCTGCGTGGCAGGAGTCCACGGCAACTTGCTTCAAGGCTTTTTCCGGGGTTTTGGCAGGTGGTGGGGAGCGCCAACAAGCACATTGCGCGCGTTGCCAAGTTCCTCACCAAGTACGGCGAGCTTGCGCTCTTCCCTGTCAAGCTGCAGGCAGGCCCCCCGCCCTGCTCTGTGCGCGCGCCCGCGGATGGCCGGCTCCTTCTCACCACTGGGCTGCCGCCTGTCTCGGCCGCCGCCGGCAGTGGCTTCCCACCCAGAATGATTGCTTTGCCTGAGACATGAAGACGCCACAGTCTTTGAGTGATGGCGCGAGGTGCCATGCGCGTGGGCCTGCGCAGGGGCTGCCAGTGCAGAGGGTGCCTGCGCTGGCCGCCACTGCCATGGCCTCGTACGATCGTCCCCTCGCATCGCCGCTGCCACTGACAACCTTCCGCCTGTCCCCGATGCAACTCACCCACATCCTATGTCGTCGTGTGAGGCGCGGGCACCCCGCGCAGGTGCCGCTGCTGTGGACGGTGTACGCGCTGGTGAGCTTCCGCCAGTTCCGCGTGCTGCCGCCCGACTCAGTCGCGGCCGGCGACGGCTTCTTCGAGCCGCCGCCGTCGTACCGCCGCAAGGCGCTGCACGAGAGCGGCCGCGCGCGCGGCGCGGCGGCCGGCGCCGCCGGCGCCCGGCCCCCCGCACAGGGGCTTCCCCAGGGGGCCCTCGAGGGCCATCTTGCAGAGCTGGAGCTGGAGGAGGGAGACGTGCGCCTGCATTTCTAGGGTCGTTCAAGCCCTGCTGCGGCCCCGTCCATGCGCGCTTGTCCTCACTAGGTAAAGGTGTGGAGGACGACGGGCATGGCGTGCGACGACGGAGCTCTGGCGGCAGGGCTTTGGTTGCGCCCTCATTGTCACGGCCTTGCGACTGGCGGGGTGGGGTAGGGCCATTGCAGGTGGGCAGAGCGGGCACGTTGCGCATGCTTGAGAGCACCGTGCCGCGAGCTGCATGCCGGCCTGCTACGGTGTCTTGCCAGCAGCGCCATGCATGGCGCGCCCAGTCCTGCGGCTGCTGCACATGCCGTATGCCGAGCAGGGGCACTTGCGGCCTGGAGGCCGGTTCAGTAGCGATAGGTGGCCCCCCCCGTTCTGGGGGGCTCGAGCTGCCAGCTTGCATGTATGTGCACGGGTCTGTGACTTGATCCTTAACGGATGCTGGCTGCGGCACAGAACACTGGCAACTCCTGGCTCTGTCCAAGCCAGCGTTGCTACAAACATGTCTGAAACGTGTCTTGAACTGTATTTAGTAGAGAGTTGCAACATCCTAGGACAGACTGTCAGCATCAGATAGACATGCTCATGGCTGCTGTGGTGCATCTAGAGCATGGCCTCCCTTGCAAACGCTCACAGGCAAACGGATGCATTGCAAATTTGTGCCACACTGCAAATTGAGTTTGTTAATAGCGCTGCCTCCTCCCCGCGGTTGTGACTAAGACGGAGGAGACACACACTGTTCTCAACTTACATCAGTGCAACCCATGGCTGGGACATTTGTCAAGGGACAGCCAATTTCTAGCTCACAGGTGGTGCAACTTGAGCGCAGAAATATTGCACACCATCAGTGACACTAAGGATGAGCAGATCACCCTAGTGAAAACTTCCCACGAGCTGCCAGAGATGCCAGAGGCCCTCACAAGATCACATGCCGCCCAGCAGCCAGCACGTCCGCGCCAACCCACTCTCGGTGCACGCTGCACTTTACAAAAGCAAGCAAAATACTCAAGTCAGTAAGCACACCGTGCGCTCTGTCCTCTCACAGGGGGGCAGTTTGCTAAGCCTTATAGCCTGCAGCCGAGCTTGGACGCTCAGCGCCCGCGCAGTCACGGCCGGCCTGCGTTTATGTCAACATACCCGGTGCCAATAGCCACGCCGAGAACGACAAACGGAAAGAAGATGGCCATAAGGCCTATGATGGCAAGAGGGTCCTGCGCGAGCGAGAGGCTTCAGCCCCGGCGCACACTCCGTGCAGACAGTTCCATAAGAGTGAAAGGTTCACCTGCCAGGCACTCTTGCCCTCCCGCTCGGCCTTTGTCAGCCAAAACCTGTGCAGAGCGCAGCTGAGCGACACAGCACGTGCACGCACGCGAGGACACTCAGCAAGAGCACACGCGTCAGTGTGCCAAGCAGCCAGGCGCTCACTCTTCTGGCTCGGCGTCCCGCGTCATCGGCTCCTTCTTGTCACCTGTGCGGGCAAGGTCGACTGTTACTCGCTCGGAAACGCGTGGCGTCCCCCCTTTGCAAACAATAGAGCAGTGCGTAGCAACATACCGCTGCTGCCAATTGCACGCGATGGCGTAAGTCTGCATCGCCTGTGGCGCGCCAGCCCGCCACATTGAAAGTCGCGACTGTGCGGCTGTGCATGCGCATAGGAGTTTGGCCTGCCTGGCGCTTGCCTGCACGGCAACTGGCGGTGTGCGATGGCCAGCATTGCCCTCAATCACTCACGAGTGATTCGCTTGGTGAGGGATACGGTGCACGACAAGACACGCAGCTGCTGCAATCTGCGCGCTCATCTTGAGCAGTCTACTAGGGTGAAGTCTCGGGGCGCCAGTTTCAAGCTCCCCATGGGTCTTGGCACACACCGGGCGTCCTCTAGCAAGTCTGCTTGCAGAGGAGTGATGGCGAAGTACAGCGACTAGAATGCAGTCATGCGTTCACTGTTCAACAGCAGAACGCCTGCGCTCAAATAGAACTGTTTCGCACTCCTTCGGCCACATAAGAGGCAGGAGGTACACTGCTATCAAAGGCCAAGGTCTCACTATCCCAAGAGCATGTTGCATGCAGTGGCCACTGCTGAGCTCCTTTTCCTTGGCAAGGTCAGGACTGCAAGACGTCAAGTTGACTCCCGTTTCTGCAGACGCAAGCAAAAGCAGGTATGCAATGCACATAGGGAATGCACATAGGTGAAAAGCCCAGGCTCCCTGGCGCATGCGCGGCAGGCTCAAGACACTTGAATTTGCATACAGCCGCAGCACTCCCGCTGCCCACGCATCAGACGCGCGGTGACGCAACCCTAGCGCTGTAAGCCTCCTGGCCCGCAGCGCGCGCGAAAGCGCAGCGTGAACCGCTGCACTCCTATGTTCGCCGCCACCCGACCTGCTACGCGTCCGCGCCGCCCGCGCCAAGACCTTGTGTCCTGGGCGGCGCAGCGCTCCGCTGCGCGCCGCCGGGCGCTGACGCTCCCCCGCCGCTCCGCGCGCCCCGCGCCGGCTGCGGCCGCGCCCCCGGTGCGCGCCGCAGCCGCGGCACGGGCTGCGCGTGCGCCACGCGCACAGGCGGTCGCGGCGCGGCGGCTGCCAGCTCCGCATCCTTGCGCATCCGAAACTGCTCGTCGGTCTCCACGGTCACTAGGTGCTTCACCTGCCGCCCGCGCCCGTTGATGCTGTCAGCAGAGTCACGCAGCTGCACGAAGCGGCACCTGCCGCGGTATAGAGCTACCAGCTGGTCAGCCTTGCACAGTCGGAAGGGGTTGTCGTCTCACCCAGTGCTAGCAACAGGCCAGGTCCGGCGCGCCTGTCCCCTGTAAGTGCACGGTAACGGGCACACAGAGCTTGCACGGCTGCTCAGTACGTGGCCACCCATCTGTCCTGTACACCGCTACCTGAACCTGCATACGGACATGCTGCCTATGGGCAAGCCCACTGTTGCTTGCTGGTAGTGCAGAGAGGAACTGTGCCGCAAGCGGTTCTTTCACAAAGTGCACAGTCTTCGCGTTTTTGTGTTGCGCACTCCGGTGCTAGCCCCTACATCCAGTTCCTTGTTACTCGTTCGGGCGGGCGGCATGCCTTGTCTAGCGCGCCGCGGATGGAGCCCATGTTTGCGCGCTCCACCGTCTGCTGCCGGTAGCGGAAACCCAGCGACTCCAGGATGTGCCGGTGGCTCTCGCGCGTGCCGGCAAAGCTGCGCTTGAGCGTTATGAACAGCGTGCGGATGGGCTCGGCCATCAACTGCGCGCCACGTGTTGGGACGCCGGCGTGGCTCGTGCAATTCCGTGGGCCTGTGACAGTCCTACTTGCGAAGATAGCGCTCGTCTTCAAGCTTCGATGCACTGTGCGGAGGCAGGTTGCTCAGACCACGCAGAAGGGAGATGTGATCTTACTCGCAAGAGCACAACCACCTGCCGACTTTTTACAGACACACATGAATGCAAACGCCCTGGATATCAAGGCCTTAGAAATGCGACAATGCAGAAAGGTGAACACATGGGTGTACAACAAAGACAGCCCCGCCGCGTGCGCGGGGCGGCAGCTCAAGCCCTGGCAGCCCGGCCAGGCCACCCCCGGGGGAACGGCGCATGAGCGTGAGGCGGGCGCACGTGCACGCCAGGCACGCCTGAAGCCGTGTGCATAGCACTTGACGTTCCCCTGTCAGGAGTATCCCAGCACAGTCACCACAGTGCAACTACATGCCCAGTGCCGACTACCCCTACACATGCAGGCTCCTCTGACTGAGGGCTCATCAGGTTTGCATTGCGCGGGCCAGAAAAAGCAGAGTCCATGCGCATGCGTGCGCCTGCCCCACCCTCACCTCAATAGCACTCTCCGCCGCCGCGGCCCCATGTCTGCAGACAGGGGCCCTTGCAACGCACACTCTCAGGAATGTATTGTCAGCGTGCATGCGCCATATGGGCTGCAATCCTAGGTTTTCTGGCGACAACTGGAGCACGCGCGCTGCCGGCTCGTGTATGTCGATGACCGGGCGGGCGAAGCTACAGACGGGGCAATAAAGGCAAACAGGCGGGATGCGACGAGGGACGGCGGGCCCTTTGCGTGGCACAGGCCGCCCCCTCTTGGCAGAAAACACCGCATCCCTCAGAGCACACGAAGTTAAGACAGTGCCGCTCACCAGGATGCACAAATCACCGACAACCCCAATACCACCGGCCCCCTCAACTCTCCGCTGCCTCGCCTACACACCCCCAGATCCTATCTACCCTGCCCTGTCCCCCAAAAGGCCCCATGCCCAGATATACTTAATTACCGCTGTCCACTTCAAAGGGCCTTTCAATAGCATGAATAACACAGTCTGCGCCAATCGCGGCCAGGGCCACACGGAGCCTGATTCAGAGTCCACTGCATGGGTCGCACAGGCAAGCAGTCTGCCATGACAGGCACCTGATGCCATGCGCGCCGCACATGCGCTGCCGCGCCGTGCTGCGCGGGGCGCTGCGGTGCTCAGCATGCGAGCCGGCCGCGCGCAACTTGGCAACCCCTGCCGCCCCTCCCATGCTTTCACCCGCGGCCCGCACAACACGCTCTGCCTTCAGCGCGACGACGGCTTGCTGCAGCAGCCAGCGGGCCTGCCTGCCAGTAGCCTGTCTTCTGCCGCAACGGCGCAGCAAATGCAGCCCCCCCCCGCGCAAATCATACGCATGCATGGCACTGATGCACATGTGTGCTTGGCTCCGTCAGCCAGCCCCAGCAGCCGCAGCACCCTTGCGTGTGCGCACCACTGCGAATGGCATTCCAGGCAAATAGGCTGGCGCGCTCAAACTAGCGCTGATGGGAGCCACAACAGAGCCCGCGAGAGCCCAGAACTCCACACGCCCTGTGGCTCGGTGCGCCTACTACACTGGCTGACTCCTGTCCAGGCGAGCACGCTGCGTCACCAGGCTGGAAGCGGCCTGCACAGCGAGCGCTGCAGCGCTCTGTGCGCAGCTGTACGTGGCACTTCCATAATCGCGAGGCGGCCATTGCCGACAGATGATAACACGTGATACTGCCTCACACCCGCAGAGCTGCCGGGCAGGGACGCAGCCGGCTCACCCCACGGCAGGCGGGCTGGCGCCGCCGGGCGGCGGGCGGCCGCCGCTGCCGCTGCCGCCATAGCTCTGCGTGCCGTACGGACCCGCTCCGCCGGACGCGGCGATGCCGCATGCGTACCCTGCGCAGCCGGCGCCCGCGGACCCCCCGGCGCCCCCCGCGGCCGCCCCCGCAGCCCCCGCCCCCGCGGCCCCAGCGCTGGGCGCCCCCGCGGGCGTCGGCGCGAGCGCCGCGTCCGGCCGGTCGCCGGCGCCGCCGACGTTGCACGCGTACCCTGAGCAGCCCGCGGCCGGCCCCTGCCCACCGGCCGCGGACGGGCCCGCCGGGGGGGCGTCGGTGGCATTGAATACGTGTGCCCCCGCGCCCGGGCCGGCGCCCTGCGCGTCGGCGCCTGCGGCGCCGGCGCCCGCGCCCCCGAAGCTCAGGTCGGAGCGCGTGATGGTGCCGGAGACGTAGTGCTGATCGGCCTCCGCGGGGACGAGCGTGGGGTTGGACGGGTCCGACAGCACCTTCAGGGAGCACGTGCCCCTGCGCGCAACCCCGGCGGGCAAGCCTCATACCTGGGCAGCGTACTGAGCGTCCCCTTCCAGCTCTTTCGCTTTCAAACATGTCGCCGCAGGCGCTGCACCCAGCGTGACTGGCTGGGCCCGCCCGCAGCTGCCCGCTCTGCCAGCTGCTGCGAGCGCCACTCGGCAGCAACCAGCGCACAGCCGCAACGCGCCCACGTGCCCCAAGGAAACACTCGCTGAGGAGGTGGACCCTGTCTCATCCTTGCCCAACCTAACACACCTGCGCTCACCGCCGCGCGCGCCGCGCGCTTGCACCCGCCCCCGCCCCAGGCGCAGGCATGCGCCCATGGATGCTGACGATAGGCCACAACCTCAATCTTAAGCACAGGCGCAGGCATGCATGACAGAACCCAGCAGGCGACGTGCGCCACCCAGCCTCCGCAGATGCCTGGAAAGCGCCGCGCACCTCGGGAACTTGTTGTCGCGCGTGCACGCGCCGCCGGGCCCGAAGCGCGCGTTGTTGCCGGTCTGGCCCCGGTAGCCGAACGTGGCGTCCGAGCATGCGCCGCAGCCCGCAGCGCCGTCGCAGAATACCCATACATTGCACTGCGCGCACGCGCGCGCAGCCCCGGCTCGGCATAGCGCGCGCGCGGCAGCAGCGCGCGGTAGCGCCCCGATATCGCGCGCGCGCTTCGCGCCTCCGCTGCCCTCCCACGCGCCTTCCCGCCGCATCGCGCTGTAAAGCCTGTGAAGAGAGTGGATGGGGCCGCAGCAACTGGGCCTCGCCTGTCGTCAGGCGGGGCGAGGCCAAGACATTGCTGGCCCAGCACCAGCCAGTCAGCTCGCCCACATCGGCCTGCCAGCCGGAGTCAAGCACTCCTCGCCGGAGCCGCCCAACTTGCCGCGTGCCTCAAAAGCACCTGCCAGAGTACCAGCCGGCCTGCCTCTCCCTCACAGAGCAGGCGGGAGGGCCTGAGCCGCGCGGCGGACCTGGATGTCGGCGCGGCAGGCCGCGCAGCAGTCGCCCGCGGAGGCCACGTGGGGGTACAGGTTGCCATTCACGCGGTTGTTGGAGTTCACATCCAGCACGATTACCGCGTTGCCCTGCGCGGGGGGACGTCCGTCGAGACGGCGCCTGCCTTGTGGCCGCTGGGGCAAGCACCAAATGCGGGCACAAAGGGAAGTACCCCCAGGGGCGCACACAGCTTGTGTGCTGGCAGTGAATGAGGGTTCAAGATGGACTGAGACAAGGCGACTCCTCGCATTTTGAGGCAGTCACCAGCGCAGCTATATTTGTCAGAGGCGCGGCGCCCCTCCATACCAGACTCTCAACAACCAGACACACTGGGGTGCGCACGGAGTAGTAACCGTCCACGGCATGGCACTGCGCGCTGGCGTCGCCGGCCGTGGCGGCCGCGGGCGCCGCGGGCGCGGGCGCGGGCGCCGACGCGCGGTCGGCCGCCGATGCGGCGGCGATCTGCGACGCCGCCGCCGCCTCCTCGGCCGGGTCAAAGTGCCGTCGCTGGCGCGGCGGCGGCGGCGCGCCGCCCGCGGGCGCGGGCGTCGTCGTCGGCAGGAACGCCGCCGCTGTCTGTGTGCCGCCGCCGCCCGGCTGCAACGGGTTGGGCACCGGGGTGAACGCTCCCCCGGGCGCCGCCGCCGCATCCGACCCGCCGCCCGGCTGCAGCGGATTGGGCACCGGTGTGAGTGCTCCGGCAGGCGCCGCCGCCGCCGCCGACCCGCCGCCAGGCTGCAGCGGGTTTGGCACTGGCGTGAACGCACTCGCAGGCGCTGCGGCCGCCGCCGACCCGCCGCCGGGCTGCAGCGGGTTTGGCACCGGTGTGAACGCGCCTGCAGGCGCTGCGGCCGCCCCTGACCCGCCGCCGGGCTGCAGCGGGTTTGGCACGGGCGTGAAGGGCCCCCCCAGAGCTGCCCCCGGCCCCGCCGCCGCACCGCCGGGGGCCGCCGCCTGCTTCGGCGCGGCCGCCGGCGCGAGCGCGGGCGCGAGCGCGGGCGCGCCCGCGAGCGCAGGGTACGGCGCCGGCGCCGGCGCTGCCTGGGCGGGCGCAGGCGCCGGCGCGGGCACCGGCGCAGGCACCGGCGCGGGCGCGGGCACCGGCGCAGGCGCGGGCACCGGCGCGGGTGCGGCCGGGCTTGCGGGCGCTTGCGCGGGCGCACGCGACTTGGGGCTCGCAGTGTAGCGGAACACAGGGTAGCTGCTATTCACGGCCAGCGGCGCGGGCATGCGCGCGCGCGTGGGCGCCGGGGTCGCGACCGGGGTCGCGGCGGCCGGCGGCGTGACGGGGACCAGGCCCCCCGGCGCCATGGGAACCAGGGCCCCCGGCGCCACCTGCCCCGCCCGGCTGCTGCCCAGCCCCAGCGCGCCCTGCAGCGCCGCCACCCTGCGCACAAGGCAAGCCTGGCTCTCAGAGTCTCAGTCAATCCACCCAAAGTTCGGCTTGCCTGGTGGACGTGCCCAAGAGCATCTCTGCGCTGCGCACGCTGACACACGTTTCGCGCGCAGCAACGCCAGCAGAAGGCGTGAGCGCGCTTGTGGTACCCACGTGTGCACCCCTGCTCAGCCTCAACACCACAAGCTCGCGCCGACACAGGTGCTGGGCAGGCTGCGTCGCGGAGGCGCGCACCGGCCCGCCAGCGTGCCGGGCAGCAGCTGGCCGCTCAGCACGCTGTTGGGCGCGGGCCAGTTGCGCGTGGCCACGCCCACAAACACCTGGCCGCTCGGTAGCAGCGTGTTCACGAATGTGTCCCATGGTACGTGCCCCTGCGCGCGCGCGGGTCCCGTCAGCGCACCAGCGCAGCATCGGCACTCATGCGGAGCAAGCCTGGCTGCACCGGCGCCCATCATCCGCGTGTGCTGGCGCGAGCATGCGCTGCGGTGGGGTGGGCTCAAGAGGGCGGTGGTGAAGTGTTCGGGAGGCTGCTCGAGCAGACAATGCTCAACGTGGAGCACCCCAACGCACTCGTTTCCTTGTGCGCACTATTCTCCTTTGCAACACGGGCAGAGCAACCCAGCAGCGCTTTGCTCGCACTGTGCACAGCGTGGGCCGGCGCCGTCGGGCGCGCGGGCCGGGCGCGCACCGCGGCCACCTGCTCCGGTGTCAGCAGGTGCTGCCGCAGCGTGAAGCTGCTGTCCGGTGGGCGCAGGTTATAGGCTTAGGGCTGGGGCGTGCACCGCGGCCACCTGCTCCGGCGTCAGCAGGTGCTGCAGCAGCGTGAAGCTTATGTCTGGTGGGCGCAGGGTATAGGTCCAGGGCTAGGGCGCGCACCGCGGCCACCTGCTCCGGCGTCAGCAGGTGCTGCCGCAGCGTGAAGCTGCTGTCCGGCTCGCTGACCTCCAGGTTGGCCGGCTGGTCCGCCGAGCCGTACAGCCAGTACAGCAGCCCCGCCTGGCGGCCCGGCGTGCCGCGCAGCAGCGCCGCCCACTGCACCGCATCGCCCTGCTGCAGCCGGTTGAGCGTGATGTAGAACGTGAACCTGCGCGCGCGGCCGCGCGCGCGCGTGGGCGCCCGCGGCTATGTTCGCGGGCGCGCTCCGGGGCGCGCCCGGCGGCGGCGGAGCGGCGAACGCGCTGTGACCAGCCGGCAGCGCACAGCCGTGGTAGAGCCTGTATGGCCCTCAACAGCACAAGAGTCTGCACGGTTCTCGGCAGCACAAGACGCAAGTGCACGTGCCACAAAAGACCAACTCGATCTAGCAATCAAGGCCACAAAAAACCAACTCGCAGTTAGCAATCAAGGCGGATGTCTGACGCCGCTGCAAACTTGTTTTAGAACGCTGAAACGTGCAGAAGCCGCACGATGCGCGTGGCGCAGCACCCCTAAGCAGCCGTGCACACTTTGTGACCGGGATGCCCAGCTGCATCAGCGCCGCGCCAAGTGGCGGGAACAGGCTGCACGCGCTGTGTTGCCACGCAGCGCCCCAGATATGCTGCTCACACTGAACAGCGACGCAACAAGCCAGCACAACTGAACTTGGGCGCTGCCCAGACGTTAGCGGGGCATTAGTGCCCAGGCGCGCTGTGGCGCCATATGGCTGGCGCACACGCAAATACCCTTGGGTCCACAGCTGCTGGGCACACGGGATGCTATAGGCTGTCCTGCACGCTGCGTGCGTGCAGGCGCGCGGCACCAGCGCCCGCAGAACGTAGCAGGCTCTCAAGCGCGGGCAGTTGGTCCTTCACGGCAGGCTCCAGGCAGCGGGCAGTGCGGGGCGCCGCACGTCTGGTTGTTTGCTGACAGCAGGAAGCCCGCAGTGCCGCCCTGGGCCTGGCTCTCCACGCTCTGCAGCGGCGGCGTCAAGATGGCGTTATAGGGCGTCCCAAAGCTCGCCTGCGCACCCGCCAAAGGCTCAGATGTAGTGAGAATAAATCACATGACGTCCGATGGCAGGGATGACCGCCCCAGCGCCCATCAAATGCCCGTTGGCTTCTCCCATGGCCATCGAGTTTTGGCGCGTCCGGGCTCCCGCAGAGGCACAGCCGAAAAACTCACCACGGACGAGGACGAGGCGTCGCCAGAACACCTCGCCAGGCACGCCGCGAAAGCGAGCAGGGCGACGAGGAAATTAGTACGGGCAATCGTCGTTGCGCTCTTGCGTTTCATTGCCGGCGTACACATAGATCATGCTCGCATGTCATGTGCCCTGATCACCATGTCGCTCGAGCATCGCTGCTGGACGGGAGCTTGCCTTGGCTGCTCGAGCAGCCCCGCAGGGTTCAGTCCAGGGTCTCTGCCCGCCCGCAGGCGGCTCTCAGCAGTGAGGGCGCGCTCGGGCAGCAGAGGGGGCGGGCAGCCAGATCTGTCTGCGGAGAACACACTCAGCGGGCGCGATGGTGTCGCTTAAGCTGCAGAAGCGGTTGGCAGCGTCGGTGCTGCAGTGCGGCCTGCGCAAGGTCTGGCTCGACCCCAATGAGGTCAACGAGATATCTATGGCGAACTCACGTGCGGCCCGGCGCCCTGCACACGCCCTGCAGGGGCGGAGCGCTCGGGTATCTGCTTTGCGCGGGCAGCTGGGCGCGCCGTGCTGCTGCGCCTGTGCGCGCTCGCTGCTCTGTTTGGCGCGTGCGTCGTAGCGGACGCTGCGGCGGGTGAGGCTTGTGGACGCGCGGGGGCGGTGTGGCGCGCCTGGCGGTGTGCGCAGCGCTGGCAGCGTCCGGCGCGGCGAGTTTCCTGCGGTGTCCCGCCAGGGCGCACTGGCCGCAGCGGCGCGGAGCTTGTTGCAGGCAAGCCCCAGGGCATCAAGTGGCGATGTGCTTTGTGGGCTGCAGGCCAGAACATCCGCAAGCTCGTCAAGGACGGCTTCGTGATCAGGAAGCCGCAGAAGATCCACTCGCGGGCCCGGGCTCGCACGGCTGCAGAGGCCAAGGCGAAGGGCCGCCACACAGGCTACGGTGCGAGCTGCTCGCCCGGCGTGTTATCTGGCGTCTCCTCTCGGGCTGTGTCTCCCCCGCAGGCAGAGCATCAGGCTCAGGAACTCGGCACCTGCGTCTGGCTCGCTAAGTGTGCAGAGCTGTCTGCCTGTGGTGTCTCTGAGGTTGTTCCAGAGGCAGCCTTGGCGAGGCGCCTGGCTGCGCGTGACGCGCTTGCATGGCGGGCGTGTGGAGGCTGCAGCAGGGCGGTCTGGTTATACCATACGTGCTCAAGCAGTAGAGTGTCCGTGTCCTGACGCGTCCCACCAGCGACCGCGCGAGGCTGCCGCACCAGGCAGGCGCTTGAGAGATAGAGGCTGTACTTGGAGGTAGTGTTGGGGTGGCGGCGAGGGCGTGGTGAGTGCCTAGAGACGCGGTTCACACAGCGCTCGACAGGGGGTCACGATGGCTTAGAGTGAAGCTGTTGAGGCGGATGGGCGTGTGCCTGGCGCTCTCCTGCTGCAGTCCCTGTCTGTGTGCAGCTGAGGGTGTGGTGCAAGCTTTGGCACTTGAAGCGCGTTGGTCAGGCACTGGGCAAGCAGTGCAGCCCGCCGCATCTGTGCAAAGCTGAGCCACGGCTTGGAAGTGCAGCGGGTGGCTGGGGTCGCCCTGTTTTTCAGCACGCGAAGCTGGTGGCGCTAGTGGGCAGTGCCGGAGCGCGCAACTGCTGCGCCGCGTGCTGTTATGGTGTCGAGGTTATGAGAAGCGGGTTGAGCAGCGGCCTGCTGCGGTGCGTGGTCGTTGCAGGGTTGCCGTACAGCTACGGGGCACTGATAGTCTGTGCTATTGTCAGTCTGTGGGATGGCCGCCGCGCGTTCCGCGCTCACCAGTACAGAGGGGCGGCGTGCGGCGCGGCGAGGCTTGAGGCGCGCCCGCTCTGTGGAGCAGGCGCCCCGCTGCGCGATTTCACCGACGATCACGAACAGAGGGCCCCCGCTCGCCGGCCGCCTCGCGTGGCCTGAGCTCGCAACCGCGTGCGCGCCGCAGGCAAGCGGCGCGGCACGCGCGAGGCGCGCCTGCCCACCAAGGTGCTGTGGATGCGGCGCCTGCGCGTGCTGCGCCGGCTGCTGCGCAAGTACCGCGACTCGAAGAAGATCGACCGCCACCTGTACCACAGCCTGTACCAGAAGGCGCGCGCGCCCTGCGCAGGCCGCGCGCCGGCCCACGGCTGTTGGAGCCACACTGAAGACCCTGCGTTTGTCAGGTCCTCTGCTCGCTCGCCGTGCGCGGTCCTGAGGCGCTGTGATGGGTCGGGCCTGGTGCATCCTGTGCGGCTCGGACGGCGCTGTGTAGGCGGCGGCGGGCTGGGCGCGGCTGTGACGCCGGCGGCGCGCGCGGCGCGCGCAGGTGAAGGGTAACTGCTACAAGAACAAGCGCGTGCTGATGGAGGCCATCCACCACCTGAAGGCCGAGAAGCAGCGCGAGAAGGCGATCGCGGACCAGTTCGAGGCGCGGCGCGCCAAGAACAAGGTGTCGCGCACGCGCAAGATCCAGCGGCGCGAGGAGCGCCTGACGTCGGTGCGCGCCCTGCCTCGATTTTTACGAGTTTTACAGGTTTGCGGTTTGTGTAACAAACCGTAGTTATAACCTGGTTGAAAATCATTATAGCCTTTTTTTTTTGCCCAACGCCGCCCCTGCTGGCCTTCCCTCGCGCCCACGCCGGGGCCAGCGCGAGCGGCGGCGTCGAGGCCTGCGGGAGCGCAGGGGACAGCGTGTGCCTGTTTGTCAAGTGCGGCACACGCACGGGGGGCCACGCTGGCTGCGACGCGGGCAAGGCGCCGACCGTGCCTGTGCACAGGGCAGCGGCCTGCTGGGCTGATGTCGGGTCTTCTCTGACATCCCGTGTGGCGCGCGGCGGCAGGGCACCGTGGCGGAGACCAAGCCCGCTCCCCCGCCGGCGGCCAAGAAGTGAGGACATCCGTGAGTGCTGGTCCAGGACGCGCTGCCGTGCGCGGCGCATCCATGCGCGGCAGTGGCTACCAGCCGGGCAGCGGGGGGGGCTGGCGCTGCTGGGGAGCTGTTCAAGCTCATTTCGGGGTTTGGTCAGAGGCGTAGGCGCAGCTAGACTGTCAGGGGTGCCTTGAGAGCCCTGCATTCGGGTCCAGGTGGCCGCATGCAGCCTGGCCTGCTGCTGCGTGTAATCATAGCCGTTTCCATCTCGCAAGGTCCAACGCAGTGGGTGAGCGCGCGTACTAGAGCTCCCAGTATATGTCAAATAACGACGCCAAGAGATGCGACAGCTGAGTGCAGAGCTGGAACCAGCACGCCAGCGGCGTCAAAGGCCTCTTGTGCAAGCGGTGCACATGTGGGCTGGCGCATTGATAGAAAAATTACTCCAGAACATTACTGGATGCATTGATCGTGAGATAAACTCAGGCAGTGCTTGTTTATAAGTGCTACAGTCGAGCACTTGCACACTGCCTCAGCCCACCAGCGCGGAGCCTAAACACAATGCCGGCGCCTCTGCAAAAGCAACAACTTTGAAGGCGAAGATGGTGAGCGCGCCGCCTCTACGGCACGTGCACTGCACGCCTGGCCCCAGCAAAGCCGCTGGCAGCTCTGTTTCACACACGCTAGGAGATAAAGAGCGGCTACGCTACAACGCGTTCCTGCAGAAGCGGAGGTTGCCGGTGCCTGAGTACGCGGTAAGGGCGCTGCTGCCTCCTGAAGCAAAGCCGTTTCGTGTGCGGGTGCGCACTGCGCCTGCTGTCTTCCACACGTGCTGGCGTTGCAACGCTGTAGGTGTGCTGCTCTTTGAGAAACCGCCCACTGCTCACGAGCGTGACCAGCACGCTACATCTGACACATAGTGTGCACGCTTACTTGTGTCTCTCAGCAAACAGCCAAATGCCTGCGCAGGACACGTTTGACCTTGAAGAGCAGCACAGGCCTGGGAGCCTGCCCGTTCTGCATGCGATCTTTCCACCAGGACAGGCCGCAGAAGCAGTGTTGAACGACTTCAGCTCCGTGGCGGCACTGTTCTGCACCACCCTGGGTACGAGCTTGCTCTGCTTCTTTGGCCCACCTGCCTCGCGGCAGGTATGGTTGTATCAACATGTGACGGTGTGCATGAGTCTCTATCAAGGTTGAAAGGCGAGCGAGTGTGGTGCTGAGCCTGCTGCGCCTATGGCAGGCCTGCAGCGCGCGCGTTTGACGCTGCAGGTGATGACGAGCGCCGTGTGCAGCAGGTGGCATACAGACTATGTCACGGTAGCGCCCCCTGCCGCCTCCAGCACGCTGTGCCCTGGAAGTTACGCACGTCACCTGCGCCCCGAATTTGCACGAGCTTGGTTGTTCCCCACGCAGACACTGAAGCTGGTCCTCTTCAGGTGCGCGGGCTGGTGACCTACTGCGGCCCAGGGACGTTGTTCCTGGACGACCAGGATGTGGACAGGCCAGGAAGCGGCTTCATGCGCTTCTTTGGGGAAGACAAGCAGGGCCACGCTGTGCGGCGGCATGGGGCGGTGTTGCAGGCTGACGCGGGCGACATCCTGCTGCTCAAAGGCCGTGACTACCCCGGCAACGAAGGTGGGGTAATATGCACAGCTCGAGGCAGCGTGGTCAGCTGCATGCTTGCTGCAACATTGGCATGTGCTTGAGATATATCATATGCCAGTAGCAGCATGCCTGCACGCTCTGCCACAAAACTTGCTGGCCGTGACAATGCGTGCGTGTCCTCGCTACGGATACAAGGACGCCACGCACTGACCAGAGCAAGTTCAATTTGCGATGCTAGTGCTGGGCATTGCAGCGCTCTTTGCTCTGTGACTGATACGAAATGGTTCGTGACTTTGAATCTCTAGAGTGCTTGCTCTGCAGGCAGGGGTGCCGTGCACTGCTCGCCGGTCGCGAGCCCGACCTCGCCGCGGATGCTGCTCGTGCTGGACGACTCTGCGCGGTTTACAGATGACACTGACTGAGGAATTGCTGTGCTTGACTTATGGGAGTTGTAGCAAGTCCCATCAAGTCGAGCCGTAACATATATGAGTACATTGTAAGGCATGCCAGTTTGATGGCAAGCTGCAAGCACGTGAAGTGCCACGTAGGCAGCGGTAAGAGTCTGCTGCTGCTCTTGTATGCGCTGAATGTCATATCTCAACGCCATGTAAAGGAAAAAGCCATGCTGTAACTCAGCGTCCGGGCAACTGCATGCCTGGCTTAAGTCTGCTCAGAGGTGAGGCCATGGAGCAAAACGCACTGCTAGGCTCCCCTGCATGGACCAGTTGGTGCCTATCCAAGCGTCAGATCGACGTGCTGATATCCCAGCAGCCAGCACCGCATGGGCAGGCGCTGTCGCACACAACAAGCAAAAGATGACTTGTTTTGACAGAGAACATCGGTAAGGTATTACGGAAATGGTTCCGGACCCAAATTATATGAGCGATGAACTCATTTGCACCAGCATTGCCATATAGCTTACCAGGTCCCTGGAGTTGTTTGAACACTGCACTTGCAACCAGTCACACAGTGCAGCCTAACTTCAAGTTGCTGGAGTAAGCAACAACCGGTCTGCGCTTTGCTCGCCACCTGCCACCATGGTTCAGACACAGACTGCTGTGCAGATTGAGTCACCTAACGAAGAGCATGTCGTCAAGGTTGTCAAGGAAGCGCCTGTTCCTGCCCCGTCTTCTGGCCAGGTGTGCACCTGACAACACAATACATTACGTGTGCATATGCGAACGAGTAAGCAAACAAGCACCAGGACAGCCTAATCCTTACTGCTGTATGTTATTTAGCTGTTTACTGGCTCTTGCACCCTGCTGGAGCTCCTGGGCCACGATTTGCGTTCTTTGAGCTGCCTGCGCTTGAAATGAGGCATTGGGTGTCATGGGTGTCTGAGCAGCAAGTGCAGCTCTTGTGGCCCATTCTGTGTGTATTTAACGCTGCTGTGCGCCCTCTCCAGTCTTTTTGGACTGTGTATGTGATCATGCGGTAATGGGACGCAGCCGCTGTTGCCTGGTCCACACCAGCACGTCTGTACGAGCTGCTATGGCGCACAGCTGCCTGAACGGTGTCTCCTGTAGGTGCTGCATCTTACATTGATTATAGGTGGGTAAACAAGGCTGCAAAGGTGCCGCTGGAGTCTCAAGCTGCAAGCTCCTTTTTAAACTATTGCAGCCTGCATTGCTTCCACACAGCAAATCAGCAAGCAAGCACGGTGACGCTGCCCGCGCGTAGGTGCTGGTGAAGCTACACCTGAGGCCCGTGAACTCAGCAGACCTCATGTGCGTCCGAGGGGTCTATGCAGGGTATGCCGCCGCAGTAAAGCTGCCATGTAGTGACGTACACCCGCCTATGTGTTGTCCTGCATGCGCTTGCTTGGTGTTCACTGACAAGCTCTCAGCGTGCTTCAGCTTCAAGCCAGAGGCTTACCCTGCAGTACCCGGGCTCGAGGGCGTGGGCGTCGTCGTGAAGACCGGCCCGGGTGCTTCAAAGCTCAAGGCACGCTCTCAGTTGCATGCTTGTGCGCGCATTTATTCCCTTTTGTACTAGGATGTGCAAATCTGGTTGGCAGTGAAGCCAGTGTTTGATGTTTGCATCAGATTTCGTGCGGTGAGCTGTATTTATGTGCCGCCTGGGTTGGCTCAAAGGGTAGCACATGATTGAGTTGAAAACTGCCTAGAGCATCGTAGGGGGCATTTGCATGCATTGGCAACATTGCATGGACATTATACGTCCCTTAGTGCCTCATGACAGCCAGAAGAAGGGCGCACAGCATAGTATCCGCAGTGAACCATGCAAGCCTGCATGAGCTCATGTCAGTGCGCGGATGCAATCATGCATGCATTTGCATGCATTGGCAACATTGCATGGACATTATACGTCCCTTAGTGCCTCATGACAGCCAGAAGAAGGGCGCACAGCATAGTATCCGCAGTGAACCATGCAAGCCTGCATGAGCTCATGTCAGTGCGCGGATGCAATCATGCATGTAGTCCCCATGGCGGCATGTTGGAAGCCTGCCCTGTGTTGCATTTGCTTGGCTGTTAGCAGCGCCTGCAGCACCTGATTGACCCGGCAGGTGTGCTGCATGTCATGCAGCCCCTGTGCACGTCCGCGCGGCACGCCTCCACGGCAGCTCACCATGCAGCATGCGACGGCGTGCAGGAGGGCATGCGCGTCGTGGCTGTGCCCTGGCCGACCGCGAGCGGCAATGGGACCTGGCAGCAGTACGTGTGCGTGCCCGAGGAGCACTTGGTGCGCGCCGAACGGTTGTTGTAGGTGCTGCTGGCATTGGCAGAGCCTGTGTGTTGCGATCTTTGCTTACCAGGCTAGGTGCCCTAAGCGACATGGGAAACTTGTGGTCGATTCTTTACGACGCGTTGTTCATGGGATTTACCTATGACTTTAAAAATGCAGCGGTAGGTGCATGGTTATCATGCCACCGGAAGGACTCAGTGCCTGATGCCAGTGCGCGTGTCTCTGTTTTTTTCTGTCAGGTGAACACTGACTACCTACAATGATTTGCATGGTGCTGACACGCTGTGCTCTTGCACAGATCCCGATACCAGATGAGTTATCTGACACGGCAGCTGCGCAATTCCTCGTCAACCCTGTGAGCCTACCCCAGCGTCCGCCCGTTTAATGGCACTTTCAGCAGCGGGCGTGATGCGCAACCCAGAGCAAGGGTTTGCTGCTTTTTAGTATGGTGTCTGCTTGCAGAAGGGCGAGTGCATGAGCGGGCTTGGCTATGTCTAGCTATGGCGGTGGATATGGCTCTCGCGCCCTCTTTGCAGGGCGCTCAACAAGCACCGGTGCCAGCCGCGCTGGGCGTGCCTCCTGCGGTGATAACCACAAAGTTATACAAAGACCTAGCCACAACCCTAACATGACAGCCCCGCGCGCATCTGCAGGTCACCGCGTACGGCTTCCTGGAGGTGCTGCAGGTCCCCAAGGGCGAGTGGCTGCTGCAGACGGCGGCCGGGTCCACGCTGGGCCGCATGCTCATCACACTGGCCAAGCTGCGCGGCGTGCGCACGCTCAACGTCGTGCGGCGCAAGGCGCAGGCAAAGGACCTGCTGGACAACGGTGCGGGCTATTTGCATGATGTCCTGTCGTGCAGGACTTGCATGATTGGTTGCAGAGTATGTCTGTGATGCCTGTGTCCCTGACATGCGCTTGGGACCCCTGCCCAACACCATGGCAGCTGTTGAAACGCTTGCGCACACCTGACGCATCTCGGACGTTGGTGATGCATTCAACGACCACATCAGCGGCCGGCTCTGATCATGTGTAGGCGCTGCATGCATCACCACCTCCAATGCGTCAGGACGTTCGCAGCATCCACGCCCTGTATGACTCACAGGGCGTGCCAGTCCTGCTAAACAGAAGGCCGTGGGGCACAGGCGCGGACGCCGTCATCGCCACCGACGAAGTGGAGGATGTCCCGGCCAAAGTGAAGGAGATCACCGGGGGCAAGCTCGCGTACGCGGTGCGAGCATGCCCCCAGCTAGTGATGCTGTCCTGGCCATGCACAGCAGGCTGCCTTTTTGTGGGCTGCATCACTTCCCGCACTGCACCTTTACATCCTTTGCACAGGCGCAGTGTGGTTTCCAGGCCCGCGGCGTGCGGCGCAGAGCGAGCGGGGTCCTCAAAGAGCGGCTGCCGGCAGCCGCGCATTGCTCGACGCGGGCTGCGATGCGCGCGCAGGCCGTGGACGCTGTGGCGGGACCGATGACAGGCACCGTAGCGGCGTCCGTCCGCGAGGATGGCCTGGTGCTGGTGTACGGCGCGCTGGTGCCGCCCTCCGCCTCTTCACTGCCCCATGTGGTCGTTGCACATCTGATAAGAACGCATTTGCAGACTTTTCCCCCTTTTTTGGGCATGAGTGAACATGTTGCAGGACAGAGCTCGCCCATGCGCTCTGTAGACTTCCAGGCATGTGGGAGCTTGCACGCGCGACGCTGCGCGGTGCCTCCGCATCACACGCAGCTGACCCGTGGCAGAGCTCGCGCGCTCTGCGCGTGTGCGTGAAGCCGTTGATGCCGCCCGCGCGCAGTCCGGCTTCACCATGCAGGTGGGCGTGGCGGACGTGCTCTTCCGCCAAGTCCGCATCCACGGCTTCTGGTGCGCGCCGCCCGCCGCAACATGGGGCCGGCTGGCTCGATGCAAGCGCAACGCAGTGTATCACTGCATGAAGACAGCGAGTCGGTGTTTTGGGTAAGAAGCAGATGCGGAGAGTGGCTCAGTGTCCTTAGCATCACCGCGCTGCACAGACCTTACGGGGTGCAGTGCAGCAGCGCTTCGGCCCTGCACCCCATTTGTGTGAAGGCGGCAGAGCCGTAGCCGGCTCGGGTTGGCTCTGTTGGCGAGAGCTGCCGAGCCGTGCCGAGGGAGGGCTGTGCCGCAGGCTGGGCAAGTGGCTGGGGTCGCTGGGAGCCAAGGCGCCCGAGGTACTGTCCACGCTGGTCGACCTGCTCGCCAAGGGCGCCATCGCGCCGCTCAGCGGTGCGCGGGGATGCCGCGCTGGTACTTCCTGCATGCACGCAAGCAACACCCTCGTGCCAGTTTATAATCTGCGAGCACACTGGGAGTTTGCTACATGCGCAAGCCGGCCGAGATACACAAGCTGGTAGTTACTCTTATACCAGCATGCCCTGCAGCAGCCGGGTCTTGAGAGCGTAGTCTGAGCCAAAGCACTGCATGCATGGACATGCATGGTGGTGCCAGTACCACAGTACGCTGCTGCGCGCAGGGAAGAAGTTCCCGCTGGAGCAGGCCAACGAGGCCATCAAGGCCAGCCTGGAGGTGGGCCGCTCGGACGAGGGCAAGATCTTCCTGCAGGGCTGAAGTTGACAGGGGCAGCCCCTGACCCAGCTCCTCGGGGCCGCGCCGGCACCGTCTGTGGCTGATGGCGTTCGGCGCTTCATTGGCAAGCGCTGCTGCAGCTGCTACTATTATTGTTTTTAGCGTCTGGTGGGTTGGCTGCTGTGCGTGATGCATGCACACAGGGCCAGCACAACTTTAAAGCAGGACTTGTTTCTTTCAACTTGCGCATTGCAGCCTGTTTGTGGGGTCTCAAAGTGTTTGGTTTTGGGTATGACAACTGGTGCGCTCTGTCTGACCTGTAAAGCAAGCACATTTGCAAGCGCCCGTTTTGCATGCATCGCCGCAGTGTAATCAAAAGTGCGTTCATACGCATCTCCATGCGTCGCGAGGCGTGGCAGACATCGCAGGGCGGACCAATCACAGGTGATGCACTTTTACAAGCTGGTGCACATCCGAACGGCTCGTCAAGCCAGCTCGGTCCAAAGTGCTCCTCCAGCCCTGTTCCTGCTTTGCCAAGCCCGTACAGTTACACCCCGTTTACTCCTGAGAGGAGGTCAGCAAATCACACACCCGTGACATCGCCAATGCACAGGGCAACGGCCACGCCGCTCTGCCTCCTATCCACACCACTCTGTGACAGTGCACGGCATGCTGGCGGTCTGCGTCTGCTTGCAAGCGCGCGCTCGCATGCTGATCGCCCTGGTCGAGGCCGGCACGGCCGCGGTAGCAGCCTCAGCACCGGTGCCCAGCGCGAGCGATAAATGCGGGCTCGAGGGCCTCCGCACGGCTGCCGCGCGGCCCACCGCCTTCCCGCGTCACTGCGCGCTGGCGCCCTGCGCCTGCCGCACATGCGCGCCCGCGCCGTTGTCGCCGCCGCCATTGCTGTGGCCGTGGCCGTTGCCGCCACCGCTGCCCGCGCCGTTCGCGGCAGCGCCCAGCTCGCGCAGCTGCAGCGGGCGCGAGGGCGGGTGCGCGGCCACAATGGCCTCCAGCTCCGGCCCCGACACCACCTCCCGCTCCTCCAGCGCCGCCACGGCCGCCGTCAGCGCGTCGCGGTGCGCGTCCAGCATCTCCTGCCGCAGGCGCTGGCGCATGTTAGGGCGCCGCGGCTTTTGAGCGAGCTCCGAGGACGTGATGCTACTGCACGGCTGAGGGTAGGGTAGGGTCATCTGTTTATCCTAATAGTACCCTAATCACGCCAAGCTGCGCGCGCAGGCCGGCGTGCATGCATGCCCGGCCCGCACGGCGACCGGCTGCCGCCGCCCCGCGGTGTCCCATTGGGCGGGGGGCGCGCCAGGCTGTCCGCGTAGCCGGCGCGCACGAGCTCGTACGTGGCGCAGCGCAGCTGGTACAGGTTCTGGTCAGCCGGCTGGAACATGCCGCCGCGGATGCCGCTCGCAAACGTGTCCTCGTCGATGTTGTCCACCGTCACCTGGCGCCCCGGGCCGCCCGCCTCGGCGGCTGATGTGAGGGCGGTGGGGCCGCCACTGGGACCTTGACTGGCCCACGCACGGCCCGCGCAGCAACCCGCGGCTAACCCTGGCGCTAGACTCTGGCAGCAGCGAGCGGCCACGGGGCCCAGGCCGGCACGCTGAGGCGGCGCCACGTCGATGGCACACACGCACAGGATCCGAGTCACTCCACCTCCGAATGAATGCGCTGCGCCACATGGCGGCGTTCAGGCGGCGCGGCGAGGGGTCTCAGCGCGAGCGGGGGCGCGCCTCGAAGGAGCGCATGTTGTACTCGGCGTGCCCGCGCGGCGCGTACATGGTGATGCCCAGGTCGGTCATGCCGTAGTTGGCCACCACCTTCTGCGCCAGCTTCCCGGCCGCGGCCAGGTCCCGGATGCTGTACGTGCCCGGGCCCTCCGGCAGCATCACCTGCGCGCGCGGCCGCGCCCGCCGCATCGGACCGACGCGCACTCAGGCTACGTGCAGACTGCAGGACAGCAATGACCCCGAGCTGTCCCAATGCACCCACGTCCAGGGCACGAGCAGGCCGGGCGGGCGCCGCTCAGCCGCCCGCGTCCAGGGGCGCTGCGGCGGTGCAAAACCTGACCCTAACCCTAGGTGAGGGGCCCGCGCACCTCCTCAGCAGCGCGCCCCGCCACCGTGACGCGCAGCCGCTCCAGCAGGCGCCCGCGCGTGGACATGGTGTAGTCCTCGTCGGTGCCGCGCAGGAACGTGGTGCGCGTCCAGTCCTGCCCGCGCGCGACCAGCGACACGCGCTCCACGCGCTCCAGGCGCGGCCGGCGGCCGGCGTCGAGCGCGCGCTGGCGCAGCACCGTGGCCGCCACCGCCTTGCCGCCCTCGTGCACCGCGAAGCGGTGCCGCTGGCGCAGCCGCTCTGGCAGGCCCGGCCGCCGCACGCCCTGCCCCAGGCGCGGCCGCATAATGTTTACACAATTTTTTACCCCGATTTGGATTGCCGACTTATCCACACCAGGAGCCTTGATTTCGCAATTCAATGCAGTGCTTGATGACAAACATTGCGGGGTACCTCAACCTGAACCTGGACGAGCGCAAACCCTGCAAGGGTTGCGGGCGGGGCGAGCACGGCGAGCGCGCCTGCAGGATGCGGTCCATGCCGTTGTAGACATCCGCGGACGTGACAACCTCGCCGCCGCGCCGCACCGCCTCCAGCGCTGCCTCGTTCATCACGTTGGCCAGCTCGGCGCCTGCGGCGGCCGGGCGCTCATGCGTCGGGCGCGAGCACGCTGGCGCGGGCTGGGCCGCAGGTGCGTGTCACCCGTCGCTTTGGGCCATGGCTTTCCAGGGTGCGGCGAGCCACCTCAAAGAAGTGCGCCCTGCGGATGCATAGCTCCCCCCTGGCAGCTTTCCGCAGTTTACACACGCCTGGGCGTGTGACAATCCCTGAGACATCATGAAAGTTAGAAAGGAATTTCAAGAACCCCTCTAGGTGCATGCCGTCTTCGCGCTGAGACCACCCGCAGGCGTCGCCCGGCGCACGCCCGCGCCGCGATGAGCGCCGGGCGAGGGCCGAGCGGCCGCGGCGCGCCTGACAAGCCCGGCAGGTCGCGCGCGAGCTGCATGAGGTCCACGTCGTCCGCCAGCGGCCGCGTGCGCGCGTGCACCTGCGCCGGCCGCCGCCTCATCGGTCGGCGCCCTCGCAGGTATAGCCTAATGACACATACCCTAACCCTAACCAGGCACCCCCGCAGGCCAGGCTGTGCAATGGCAGGCAGGCCGCTGGCGCGCGCCACGCCCTGACAGCCGGTGCATGAAATCGATGCTGCTGCATGCGGCCAAGGGCCGGGCGCTCGGCTGGGGGCGGCCACCTTCAGGATGTCGTACCGCCCCTTGGTATCCGGCCGGATGATGCGGATCTTCTCGTCAAAGCGCCCTGCGCAGGCACTGGCAAGCGTTAGGCGCGAAGCGGCGCTTGCCCAACGTCTGCAGGAAATGGCACCTGGCATCGTCTGCATCACATCACGTCTCTGCGCCCCTCGACTCCCTGGTCGTTCACTCGCCACTGCAATCTTAGCCGCCGCAGCGGCGCGGAAGCCGCGGGTCGGCGAGTGTGGCGGCAGCATGACGACAGAAGGGCGCGGACATGGGCACAAAATCTAGTGGTCGCGCTTTTGAGGCGGCGCGGCCGCGCGCAGCAGCGCATAAACGAGCAGAGGAGGCGAAACTTGGCGGCTGAACAAGCATAGCAGCCGTGCGCACGTGCCTTGGAGCAGGGTCTGGGGGAAGAGAAGGGAAGCTGTGCACATGTGCCTTGTCGCAGGGTTTGGGGGAGGAGAAGGGGAGCTGTGCACAGGCGTCTTGAAGCAGGGTTTGGGGGAGAACAAGGGTGCGGCGCGCCTGCGCCCAGCAGCGCCGGGTCCAGCAGGTCGGCCATGTCATGCGTGTCTTGAAGCAGGGTTTTGGCAGGGTTAGGGGGAGGGCTGCACGCCTGCGCGCAGCAGCGCCGGGTCCAGCAGGTCGGCGCGGTTGGTGGCGGCCACAAACACGACGCCCTGCTCCGGCGTGAAGCCGTCCATCTCGCTCAGCAGCTGGTTCAGCGTCTGCTCGCGCTCCTCGTTCGTCTTCTGGCCTGCGGGGTTGATAGAAGGCATGTCATTTTTGATACTGAGTTCGTTATATGCACTATGCGCATTTATATGCTTGTATTATGTAAGTCTTTTCTCAGGACAGCACGCATGTGCATAGAAACACAACTGCTGCTATGCCGCAGTCCAGAGACGCCAGAATGACCCATTGTGAGCCCCGCCCGCGTCGGCGCGGGGCCGCGGCGCACCGGCCGTCGCGCGGCGCACGCCGAGCGCGTCGATCTCGTCCACGAAGATGATGCAGGGCTCCTGCTGCACGCGCGCGCGCTTGAACAGGTCGCGCACGCGCGCCGCGCCGACGCCCACGATCGCCTCCACGAACTCGCTGCCCGACATCTGGTAGAACGGCACGCCCGCCTCGCCCGCGATCGCCTTGGCTGCGGGCGCCGCGCCGCGACGAGCCAGACTCAAAGCAGCACACATCATAATACTACGCATCATTCACTGAGTACAGATTAGTACTAGTGTGAAAAGTCTGAGCTGGTCAAGTATGTTGGCTGAAGCCCTTGCACGTAGCATCCCAGCAGCCACAGACCTGCACCCACACTTCTAGATCACTGCCTACATAACCAGGGCATCTGCCACGCAGCGCGGCTCGCGCGCCCGCAGCCCAGACAGCACCCGGGTCCCCCAAAACTGCCTTGAAAGCGCACGGGAGTGCATGCGCAGACCCAGCCGGACCAGCCCCCGGCGCAGCAGGCAGCCGCGCCTTCCCTCGCCTAAGGTCGCCCTCAGCATGCACCCTTGCCTGCAGTGCGGCGCGGGCGCGCGGGGCCCGAGTACGGCCCGCGAGCGCACCCAGCAGCGTCTTGCCGGTGCCCGGGTCGCCCTCCAGCAGGATGCCCTTGGGCGGCTTGCCGCCCAGCACCTGGTACTTGCGCGGGTTGCGCAGGAACTGCGCGCCCGGCCCCGGCCCCGGCGCGTCAGCCGCGGCAGAGCAGATGCCGAAACGCGGTGCCAGCATTGCCTCGTCCAGGCTGAGGATGCACGCGGGCGGCAGCCGCACTCTGCCAACCTAGCCCTGTTTTGGAGGTAATACGCATCCGCCGGCTCTCGCACACCAGGGCCTTGACTAGGAGCGCCAGCTCCCGGTCCACTAGAACCAGCAGAGCACGGCCACCTAGCAGAGCACGGCCACACCCTGACCACGCAGCCCAGCTTGCGCGGCGCCTCGTCGCAGCCGGCGCAGGCCCCGCGGTCACCCCTTGCATGCCCAGGAACCAGCGTGCGCTGCCGGCGGGCGGGGCGCGCGCCTCGACCACGTAGCCCAGCCGCGGTGGGCACTGGCATGCCCTGGTTAGATTCAGGGTAGGGAACCAGCGTGCTCTCCCAGTGGGCGGGCGCGCGCCTCGACCACGTAGCCCAGCTTGCGCAGCGCCTCGTCGCAGCCGGCCACGTCCGAGAACAGCACGCCGGTCTTGCCGTCCTTGCGCGCCTGCCCCTTGCTCTGCGCGAACTCGATGGCCTGGATGGGGTCGTTGGGCATCTGCTTGCGCGGCCTGCGCTCGCGACGCACCGCGCGTCGGCCGCGCGGGGGCACAGGGGTACAGCGAGCGCTGTCATGCGCGCGCATGCAGTCGTCCAGCGGGCGCCCGAGCGGCCGGTGCTGCCCTGCGCGTCTGCGCTGCAGCTCCTTCGGCCTCTGGTCCTGTCAGCGACAGTGCGCACGATCCCATACACAGCCACATGCTGGTGCGCAGCAGCACGGGGTGAGTTCCTGAAAAGCCTAAGAGGGTTTTGAGGCGCGCGCCGGAAGATGCCAATGCCGAGCGTGACGATGAGGAAGGAGAACGAGAAGGCCAGGAATGCGTACGTCGGCCCCAGGTCCCAGACCCACCACAGGCTGCGCTCCTGCGGGCTGGTCTTGTACTCCAGCGCCAGCAGCCGCTCGCCCGGGCAGTCGTACTCCGCCTTGCCCGCGTCGACCCACTGGCTGCGCCGGAAGTCGCGCAGCGCCTTCTTCGGCAGCTTCTGCTCGTACGCCTGGAACAGCTGCTCGAACACCTGCGCCGCACGCTCCCGGCTCGGCAGGGGGGGGGGGGGCGCCACGCCCGCGTCCCGCAGACACCGCACGAGCGGACGCGGCAGCTCCGACGCGCCCGCCAGCAGGCCGCCAGCCAACGACGCCCACCTTCACCTACTTTGAGCAGGGGATGGGTACTGGGTTATTTTAAACCCTACAGCTGCCGCGCCTGGTTGTAGCCCCACTCGGTGACGTCCACCGGCGTAGGCTGCGTGCGCTTGGCCCGCCACATGCCGCCCTTGGTGCCGCCCGCCAGGTGGTCGTGCGTGAAGTTATCCGCGCCCGCGTACGGCATGTTCGCCCAGGCCTGCCGCGCAGGGTAGGGTGGGTAGGGTTGGGGTGGTCGTGCGTGAAGCTGTCCGCGCCCGCGCATTGCATGCTCGCGCAGGCCTGCGGCGCGGGCGGACGCGCGCGGCGGCCCTGCGGGCGGCGGCGCGCCGCGCGCGCGCCAGGTGCGGCGACGCCGGCGCGGCGACGGCGTGCAGGGCCTGCACGGAGCCGCCGCACGCAAGCGGGTGACGCGGTCCGGCGCGCGCCCGCCTGGAGAAGCACAAGCCGTGATGCCTGTCCAACTCTCGGCGCACGAGCTGCTTGGCACGGGCTGCTGCGGAAGGCGCGGCGTGCGCGCCGCGATGCCACCTGGCGTCGACCATATGCGATACCCTAACCCTATACCCTATATAGACACGACCATATGCGCCGAGCCATGCGCGGCAGCCCGGTTCACTGCTGCCGGCGCAGCTTGAGGCGAGTCTGGGGCTGGGCGCGCGGCGCGCGGCGGGCGCGCCTGGCTGCCGTCGGCCTTGGTGACGAGCGCACGGAAGCCCGGCCAGGACGGGAGCAGGAAGCGGCCGGCGTCCTGGAACATCTCGACCTTCCACGGCTCCGCGGCGCTGTTGTAGTAGGGCGACGTCCAGTTGCGCTCCCGCAGGCCCTGCGGCGGGCGCACCCGCTGGGTCCAGCTTCAAGGACACGCGCTCTCGAGCCTGATCTCGAACCTGACCAAACAGCTGCCAACAATGCATGGCAGGGCGCCATTGGGAGTGCGACGCATGCGGGGAGCTCGTGCGCCGCACGTGGAACAGCTCCATGATGCTCATCTGCGGCAGGTCCACCCAGCGCGGCTCCGAGAGCAGGTAGGCGCCGCCCGCGGTGATGACGTCGTCCGGGATCCACTTGTACTCCTGGTCGACCACGGGGCCCTCCGGCTCGTACGGCGCTTGCACAGTGTGCTTGAGCGTCAGGTCGTCCAGCCGCGGGCCCTCCTTCTTAATCCGCAAAATGTCCTGCGCCGAGCGCGCGCAGCGTCAGGCCCGGCGCTTGGCGCTAGGACTTTTGCGGCCCTGGCCAGTTGCGGGCTCCCGTTGCCTGCACGAGCCACCGCGCACACGCTGCTGCATGCAAGCACACGGCTCTACGACCTCAGATGCATGCATTTGCGGAAACACCAAGGCTTGCTGCGAGGCGCCGCATGGCTTGTCAGCAGACTTTGCCGCAGCTCGCTACGCTGTCCGTTTGTGTGCTTGTCAGCGCATACCCGAACCTACAGACCAGCCCGCAAGTAGCCAGCACGGCTCCGGTAAATCAGCAGTGTACACAGTAGCCGATGGCGACACCCTGACTGCAGCCCTTCAGGGCTGGGCACGCCTTCTTTGTGAACCTCTGGTCAGGCCTCGGGGGCGGCCCCTTCTCCTCTGCCTCCGCTCCCTGCGGCCACAGCAGGTCTCAATGCATGCAGCTGCTCGTCTGCCGGCACTGCACACCTTGTAGATTTTGTAAAAAGGCCGGCAACAGCTGTTTCGCTGACAGCGCACCATAGCTGCCGGCGCTTAGCAGGCATCTGCCAGCCCACCAAACTTGATACGGAGATACAAAGTTCCTCGTTTGAGCAGCGGCTAACGCTCGGCTTGCTGTGTCCACCAGGACAGAGCATCGCCGGCGTGCCAGCCCATGGGCAGCACACCTGCTGCGGCGCAGCCCTGCTGCGGCCGCCAATGCCGAACAAAGCGTGCGGGCCGCGCAAGCGCACGCGCGTCTGCGAGCGCAGCGGCCGCCGCACGGCCTCCCGCAGCTGTACGTGTGGCCGCAGCCAGCTGACCGGCAGGCAGCTGTGCCGCCCGCCGAGCGCGCATGCGCTATGCCCCCAGGCGCTCGGCTGCTGCAGAGGCCAAACAGCCTGGGTGAGCCTCACAGTTGCGAACAGGTAAGTTGAGCAGAAAACTGCAATCGCAGGATTTCTACGCAGCTAGCTGGTCACGTCAACAGTGTGCCATGGCTGTACAGCACTGACACTGCTTACGCGAGCAGGGCGCGCTGCTTTGAAAGCGCGCTTGAGGCAGCCTGTGCAGCGCAACTGCGGGGTGCACACCGCGCTCTCCGGTGCTTGCGCTCCAAAGTAGCGGCGGCCGCTAGTGCTCGGGCCTGCACACAAAACACGCTAAGTTAGAGTGAAGGGCGCAGTGTCGCTTGCAGAACGTGCAGGGGCAGGCGTGCTACGCAGCACGCATTGCGCACCGGCTGACGGAGTCACAGCCATGAGGCTGTGGCTATGGAGAGCAGTCACACTGCCTTGGCCCGGCTGACTCACACTTCTTGAGCGCTACATGCCTGCCACCAGCGGGCGCACATCTGCCCGCCAGCCGGCTGCTTCCTGTTCGGTCACAGCAAAAGCTTCTTTGGCACAGGCTGGCGAGCCGGCACACCAATGCAAAGCAGAGGTCTGGTCACAGACAGCAAGCTTGGCCGCTGGCAGGCTTGAGCTCCAACTAGACGACCGCTGCGGATGAGCAGCCCTGACCCTAAGGGAAGGGAATACGCATGCAAGTTCGAAGGATGTCGTGACACAAGCGCAACTTAACGCAACGGTGAAGTTGCGCTTGTGTGACGACAGTGTTGATAGCCACAACGCTTGTTGACAACGCTCGACGTAGCCAACACAGCTTACCAGAGTCCCTAGAGGCGCCTGACTAATACCAGAGTCCCTAGAGCGCCCTAGTATATCTTATTTACAACACAGCCGCACAGTGCAGCCCACCCAGCACAGTGCCGCTGAAGTAACAAGCAGCCCAACTGCGTTTCACGCGCTGCCTGCGACCATGACTCAAACTCAGACTGCTGTCCAGGTTAAGACGCCCAACAACGAGCTACACGTCGACGTTGTCAAGGATGCACCTATCCTCACCCCGTCGTCTGGCCAGGTGCGTGCCTGGGAACACCGTACAGTATGTGAGCACGTGCACTTGAGTGGGCATGAACAGCCTTTACAGCCTAGCTTTTCACTGAAGTGAGCGTTGTTTCATAGGCTAACAGGTCCAGTCAAGCACCTGCACTGCTTCAAGCCGCCTATGCTGAACTACGAGGAGGGTGTCATGGCGTGGGAGTGGGGTGGGAATGCTGTCGTACCTCCGCGCTATTCCGCTGGACTGCATGATATATGTGACTCGCAATGCCGGGCTGATGGCGCTGTTGCCCGCTCCATACCTTAAGCAGCACGCCGCTTGCACCAGCAAGCTCGTTTGAGCCGCTGGAGTATACAGCTGCCTATACCTTGTTTTGTGTAGACACTGCGCCTTTCAGCAGCAATTTTGGATGGGCAAGGCTGTCTTGGCAGGGCTTGGCATTGGATATGTGTCGCAAGGTGCCAAAACTAGTTTGCAGCCTGCCTCGCATCAGCACGGCAACCAAGCCATGTGACGCTGCCCGCGTGCAGGTGCTGGTGAAGGTGCACCTGAGGCCCGTGAACCCAGCAGACATCGCGAGCATCAGGGGGCTCTACGCCGGGTAAGCCGCCACACTGAGCCATGTCATGTTGTAACTCACCCCCGCCTGTGCATTGTCCGTTATGTGGTCGCTTGGTGTCTGCTGAGAGCCCATCTCCTGGCGACTCGCAGCTTCAGGCCAAAGACCTACCCTGCGGTTCCTGGGCTCGAGGGCGTCGGCACCGTGGTGAAGAATGGCCCAGGCGCTTCGAAGCTCAAGGTTGGCTCACCGCCTCGTTCTGACGATCACAGCACCTGATGAGTCAACTTCTCTGAAGTGCGCTGTTTGGATTTGCAAGGTGCTTGTCACGGTTCAGTATCAAAGTCAAGTCCTTGGCTATTCAAAATATGCGGTGTCGGCCCATGCGGTGGTGCACAATGTAAGCTGAGGTGCAGTTGCCTAGTGCCCAACGAGCGTGCAGTGGGCATATGCATGCAATGGCAGCATTTCACACGCTCCACACCTTCTTACTTGCCTGATGACAGCCAGCAGAAGGGCCCTGCAGCTTAGTGTCCGCAGGAATCTTGCGAGCTGCACGAGCTCCTATTATGCAACAACGGGACATGCCTTGTTCCGTCCCATTTTAGCGTGCAGAGAGGCATGCGTAATGTTACAGTGGCCTGGCCGTTAGCAACACCTGTGGGAACTGATAGAACCTGGCAAAAGTGCTGTGTGGCATGCCGTCCCTGTTCCCGCTGTACGGCGCGCCGCCGCAGCAGCTCACCCCGCAGCCCGCCATGGTGTGCAGGAGGGCGCGCGCGTCGTTTCGGTGCCCTGGCCGACAATTGGCGGCGCCGGGACCTGGCAGCAGTACGTCTGTGTGCCCGAGGAGCACCTGGTGCGCGCTGGCCGGTGCTTGCAGTCGAAGGGGTAGGGTTATGGTAGAGTTAGGGTAGGGATTTCAGCACCGCTAGAGCCTGTGCGGTGCAGTGCCTGACCAAGGAGCACCCGGCGCGTGCCGGGCAGCGGCTGTCTGTGGATGCGCACGCTGCCCGGCATCAGCAGAGCCTAGGTGGTGCGATGTCTGTTTGCATGGCTGACGTGAAGCGGGAGGGGACTCGCGGTCGGGTGTCTGGGTTGCGCCGCGCGCATTTTCATTTGTGACCACACATGACAATACTGCACTGCTGCGCCATGAAAACGCACTAAACTAGGCTCTCATGCCGACCCTTATATGCATGCATGCTTGTGGTCACCATATGAGTAGAACATGCCTTTGATGATGCGAATGGTGCTGACATGGTTTGCCCCTGCGCAGATCCCGATACCGGACAAGCTGTCTGACACGATGGCCGCGCAGTTCCTCGTCAACCCGGTAAGCCCTCCCCGGCGTCCGCCCACATCCTGGCTGTCTCTCAGCAGGCCGTCTGTGCAAGCGGCGGGCATGACGTGCAACCCAGGGACGTGGTGGCTGCCTTCAGCACAAGGTCTGCTAGCATGAGTAGGAGTGCGCGAGCAGGCTTGGGATGTCCTTGGTGCTGAGTGGAGTGACCCCAGTGCCTTGCCGTGCCATGCTAGCCTTTGTGCCGATCTTGCGGGCACCTGAAAGAAGCAGCGCTGGCCGCGCTGTGCGCGCTGACAGCGCCCAACTGCCGAGACCTAGCCCTGAACCTAACATAACACCTCTGCGCGCCCCGCAGGTTGCCGCGTACGGCTTCCTGGAGGTGCTGCAGGTGCCTGAGGGCGCCTGGCTGCTGCAGACGGCGGCCGGGTCCACACTGGGCCCCATGCTCATCGCCATGGCCAAGCTGCGCGGCGTGCGCACGATCAACGTCGTGCGGCGCAAGGCGCAGTCAAAGGACCTGCTGGACAATGGTGCGGCCGGTTGTGGTTGCAGCAAGACGTGGTCCCTACCGTGAAGGGTCCCCCTTCACGTTTGCTGTGACATGCTACACATACAACAGGTTGCACATTAATGTCCAACAGGTACACCTCGAGCGCTTAAGTTCGACAATATCAATTATAATCATCATGAAACTGCGAATACCTGGAAAAGCAGTTTTTTTTTTCTGAAAACGGAGGTAGAGCTGCATGCTTATGCAGAGATGCCTGTGATGCATGAGCCCCTGACGTGTGCGCCTGCGCCCCCTGCCCACCACAGTGGACAGCTGTTCAAATGCATGCACATGCCTGACTCATTTGGGCATTATTAGCGCCCACACCAGGGGCCGGATTGGCTGTTTTTAGGCGCTGCATGCATCATTTACGCAGATGGTGCATCAGGGCATGCGCAAAATCGCACTTCTGGATGGCCACACAGGCATGCCGCTCTGCGACAACCAAAAGGCCGCGGGCGCAGGCGCGGACGCCGTCATCGCTACCGACGAAGTGGAGGACGTCCCGGCCAAAGTGAAGGAGATTACCGGCGGCGAGCTTGCCTATGGGGTGCGGGCATACTGCATCCACACGTTGTCGCTCGCCGCGCAGGGCAAGCTGCTTCTGTGGGCACTGCATCACTACATGCCCTGCATCTTGGCATCCTTTGCATAGGCGCATTGCATCGGCACTTCACCCGGGCCTGCAGGCGCAAAGCGAGGGGTGCCCAGGCACCGGAGCTGCTGGCCGCCGCGCATCACAAGATAGCGCGCAGGCCGTGGACGCTGTGGCCGGATCAATGACGGGCACGGTGGCGGCGTCCGTCCGCGAGGGCGGCCTGGTGCTGGTGTACGGCGCGCTGGTGCCCGCCTTCTGCCTCTGCACTGCTCCTTGTGGTCGCAACACACCTCTGTTGTGATACAATGAGGGTGCAGACTTGAGGGACGCGAGTCCCATGATGGGAGGTCGCTCGCGGCCAGACACCTGGAACACGAACAACAGTGCGTGTTGACGCGCGTCTGACGCTGGGGCGTGTGCATGGCATGCGATTGACAGTGGCGGAGCTTGCGCAGTCTGCGCGCATGCGTGAAGTTGCCTTGGCTGCTGGCGCGCAGTCTGGCTCGCGCACCATAGAGCTGGGCGTGGCTGATGTGCTCTTCCGCCAGGTCCGCATCCACGGCTTCTGGTGCGCACCGCCCGCCACGACGTGGGGGCGGCTGACACAATGCAAGCGGAAAAACAGGGTATCCCCAGGTGTGTGATAGATGACTGTTAGGACGAGGGCAGACAGGACTCATTTTGCCGGCTTTGGCGGCGCCGTGTTCCTGTGACCCACTGATGCAGAGCAGCGCGTCAGCGTTGCCACCCGCCTTGTGCCATCAGCAGAGCCGAGGCAAGCGCGGCTGCAAGCTTCCAAGCCATGGCCACGGGACGCCGTGCTGCAGGCTGAACAAGTACCTGGAGTCGCTGGGAGACAAGGCGCCGGAGGTGCTCTCCACGCTGGTCGACCTGCTCGCCAAGGGCGGCATCGCGCCCTCCAGCGGTGCGCGCGAGGCCGCGGCGTCCCTGCCTGCCATGGCATACAAGCCCCACAGATGTGCCACGAGTGACTCCACAATAAGCGCATCAATTGGAAGCCCCAGGCCTGCCGCGACAGCTGTGGTGCTTGGTCAGCCACGCTGGTGCGCAGGCATGTGCATCCACATCAAGCACATGCACCATGCCTGGCACCCGCTTCGCATGGTGGCTTGCACGGGGGCTGCATCCAGCAATTTAAGTCGTATACATTGCATCCTCAGATCACTCTCCAAGCACACAGGGAGGCAGCAACCTGTGCAAGCAGGCGGGGAGATGCTCCGATGCTGGTGGTAAGTTTCATCCATGCATGCCCCGCAGTGTCACTATGGTGAGAGCGCAGACTGTGCGCAGGCATGGCATGCGTGTAAACGCGTGGTTGTTCCAGCGCCGCGATGCGTCGCTGCGCGCAGGGAAGAAGTACCCGCTGGAGCAGGCCAACGAGGCCATCAAGGCCAGCCAGGAGGCGGGCCGCTCGCAGGGCAAGATCTTCCTGGAGGGCTGAGGCCTGCGAGGGTGCAGTCCCTGACTCGGCTCCCCAGGGTCACGCCGGCGGCCTCTGTCAGCTACCCCCGCGTGGCACCCACCACTTGGCGCTTCGGCGTCTTCATCGGCAAGCACTGCGGCAGCTGCGAGGGTCATTGTCTTATTTAATTGGTGTGGTGACTTGGATACAGGATTCAGGAACTTCGCATCTTTGTGGGAGGGCGTGCTGTGTTCAATGCGCGCGACAACCTGCTTGTGGGCTCTGACGATGTTGGGGCGGTGGCGTGCGTGGCAAGACCAGTTCGTCGTAAGATGGCTGGCGCGCTGTGCCTCACCTGTTCACAAGAGCACGGTTGCAAGCGTTCACGTAGCATTCATCGCTAAGCTGTGATTAAAAGTACGACATGCATGGCTTCATGCATTGCAAGCACTTTGCTGCAAATGGTTTGTAAAGTTCAAAAAAATTGCACTTAACAAGCTGACACACATCTGTACGGCCGATGCAAAGCCAGCCTAGCGCACAGCGCTCTTCCGGCCCGGTCCCTGCCATACCTGGGCCCATACGATTACATCCCACGTCCAATAAGGAGAAGAGGACAGCAACCCAAGCAGCGCACAACATCGCCGCTACACAGGCAGCGCCAACGCTACACCGCTCAAACGCTACGTCCCGGCCCACCACTTCATGCAAAGGCATGGCATGCCGGCGGTCTGCGTGAGCCGCAAGCGCGCACCGCAACGGCTCTGATGCCGGCCGCCATGGCCGAGGCCAATATCTGCCGCAATGCAGCGCCAGGGCCCAGCTCAAGCGGGCGGAGCGCCGCACGGTCATAGGACGCCCCGCCTCACCGCTGTCACTGCGCGTCGCCGTCCTGCGCCAGGCGCGCGCGCGCGCGCGCTCGCGACGCCACGGCCGTCGCTGTGGCCGTGGCCCTTGCCTCAAGGCTTTGCATGTGCAACTGCAGCCAACTAACCGGCAGGCAGCTGTGCCATGCGCGCCTTGCCACCAGGCGCTCACCTGCAGCGGAAACTGCCAAGCGACGCGGATGAGCCTAAATGTGCGAACAGACGAGATGAGCAGGAGACTGCTTCGAGGAATCAGCCACATTCAACTGTGGTAGTCTACGGACATAACTCCCGCTAGACGACCGCTGCGGATGAACAGCCTAAGCCCCCTAGACCCTAAGCGCATCGAAGTGCGAGCGCAGCAAGCACAGCAGTGCGCCTCCCGAGATCTTGAGCTGGCACCCAGGAGTACCTGTGAGCACTGCGCGCTGGCAACCAGCAGACAGTGAGTGTGCACGGGAGGAGTGCAGCTGCGTGAGGCCAGGCGCAGCCGGGGCGCCCGCCGGGGGGCAGGGGACGATGAATCCGTACACGGGCACCAGCTCGCTGGCGACGGTGTGCCCCGAGACGCGCTTACGGCCTGGATCGGCTTTGAAGCCTAGGGCAGGCCTGCAGTCCTTGCACGGCATGTGCCCGCTGGATATGCGTGCCGCCGAGGCAGTGCAGGGCTGATAAAGAGCTTCATCGCTGCGCATTGCTGGCTGACAGCGGCGCTGACGCCGGCAGATCCTGCGCATATCAGCGGCGACCGTCGGCGTCGTGTATGGCAGCTGGACGCTGTCCGGCTACAAAGTGCGGGCCCGCGGCTGCGCTCGCCGCCCAGTGCTGTCCGTGCCAGCACGTGCATACTCACGGCCGCAAGTGCTATCACCCATCTGCTGGCTTGCTTGTGCGGCACACTAAGGCCACCCCTTTCCAGATGGGTTCTTCCCACTGACAAGCACGCTGTGTGGGCTGTGCAGAAGCTGGCGGCGAAGAACAAGGCAGATAAAGAAAAGGTAGGGAAATCGCAGGTGAAGGCGGCCGCAGGTCACCACTAATGGGGACCGGGTGTGCCTTTGATGCTGCGGGAATGCTGCAGAGGCGCATAGCCCAAGCGCCGGCTCGCGGCCACCGTCGGTTGCGTCAGCCCCCAGCTGCCGCACGCTGCAGGGAGCCTTGGCGAGTGAGCGTCGCGGTGCACAGCAGTTTTGGCCTCTGCAGTAGTGCGTCCCGTGTCACCAAGCCCCTCACTGGTCAGCAGGCTGATGCCGCAGCTGACATGCATGTAGTACTCCATACTAGCACTCCATGCTGGCAGGGATCATGTGCCTGCAGTTGAGAGGCATGCATCGGGACTCCTGATCTGGCGCTGTGAGTGGACCTACGTGCGTGCATACTTGGAGCGAACAGTGAGCGACTCCACACACGCAAGACTGACTCTCAAAGGAGCAAGGCTTACAAGGGGGCACACATGCACAGCAGTTCTGGGCAGCAGCCTAAGCTGGTTCACAATCTGGTTCACACGATAACAGTTTCGCGCAAAAGCAGCTCTGCCCGTTCCACCTGCGCATGACCGGGTATAGGTTGCCCCGCCATACTGTGTGAGCACAGGACTCGACCACCATACGCATACGTAGTACTTTGCTACTAGCATTACTCTGCTAATGCTCCTGCCACTTCTAAATACCTGGCTATGCCCCTGTCTCGCTGTGCGCGCACCCGTTCGGCATGCATGCCACCGGCAGGCACATGCACTGCTTACATGCAGGCAGTATGGCACATGCGCACCATGACAGGCTTTCTCGCACCGCTGCGCACAGCGCACAGGTGCAGCCAAGACCATGACGGCCACGGGTGTGGCTACCGCTGCCACCGCAGCACCCCACACTGACCCAAAGCCCCTCCCCAGGCACGCCGTTCCAGTCGCTGCCTGCAGTCGGTGTCCTCGCAGGGCGCCAGAGCATGCGTATTACTGCCTGCTGCACCCGTTGCCGCCCTGGCCGCCCCCGTTGCTGCCATGGCCGCCGTTGCCGCCGCAGCCGTTGCCGCCGCCGGCGGCGCCCGCGACGACCACACCGATGGGGTCGCCCGGCTCCAGACTCGCGCCGTCGCCGCCGCCCAGGAACTCCAGCCATGGCTCCGCGGCGTGCGCTCCGCCGGCTGGGAGCTTCGGCACCGGCGGCGCGGCGCTCTCATGCGGCCCAGCGCCTTCAGCTGCCGGCGCAGACAGAGCCGCATGCTCGCCCGCCTTGCAGCGCGGTCGCGGCGCGGCGCCCGCGTCTGCGATGCCGCCAGCGGCTGCGGCCGCCGCGCCGCCGCCCCGGCCGGCCTCCCCCGCAGCAGGGCGGGCGCCCGACGCGCCAGCGGCCTCGGGCCCCGTGTCCATGGCTACCGCGCCGTCTGAGCTCACAGCATCAGCGGCGCGCGCGCCCGCGCTCGCCCCATCACCTTTCCCGCCTCCGCCGCTGCTGCTGTCAGAGCCGGGGCTGGCGCGGCCGTCCGCGGGCGGCGCTGCGGCGCCGCCGTCCGCGAGCGGGTGGGCAGCGAGCGGGGCGGCGGCCGCTGGCGCCGCCTGCGGCGCCGCCGCATGGTGCTGCGCATGGGGCTGCATGACGTCGGGGCCGGCCTGGGCGGCTGGCGCCGCCGCGGGGGCGGTCGGAGGGAGCGCCGCCGCAGGGGGCGCGTCCGGCATGTCCGTGTCGGGCGCTCTCGCCGCGAGGCCCCCTGCGCAAGGCAACACACATCCCTGTCAGCGAGCGGGTGCACGCCCACTCACATCCTCCCCTTCGGCTGCCGAACAACAAGTACAGTCCCGCCTCTCGGGCCAGAGTGGTCCTAGCTAGCGTGATGCAATAAAGTTTTTTCCAAGCGGCTCATTTGAAAGCTCGTGCAGTGCCACCTGTTCAGCGCAACCTTGGCTTGGACTGATTACGAATGCAGGATCAAGACCAGTCTGCTGTGCCAGCAAAGCAGTCACAGGATGGTTGGACACGGGACCCAGTGTGGGCCGTTGCACACTGCACTGGCACCTGCTCCATGGTGCAGCAGAGGTAGCTTCCCGTGTTGCGGAGGGGGCAGGGACGCACCAGGGTCTGCAGCAGCCTCCGCGCGCCGCCGGTAGAAGAGCACGTACGCCGCGGGCGACTGCACGCGCGCGGCGTCAATGGGCGACACGTGCGAGTCGTCGAAGCAGTGCCAGGCGCCCTGCCCGTCGCGGCAGTACGCCGTGTAGTGCCCGCCGCCGTACCCGCCGTAGTGGTTGCTGACGGCGTACAGGTCGTACACGGGCGGCACCGCCTGCGTTTAGGTGTAGGGTTTAAGGGTATAATGTCGGCGCACTGGGTGTACGGTCGGCGCATTGGCGCACGAGAATGCATGCACGCAGTGCTGGCGCAACCTCGCACGCCGCGCCCGCACTTCTTGACATGTCACGAAGCAGGAGGTGCGCCAGTGCGGTCTGTGCGGGGGCGCGCGCGGCCTGCCCGCCTGCTCTGTGCCGGCGGTCCTGGAGCCGAAGCCCGGCGCGAGCGCCTTCCCAACCCTATCCAAATGCACACCAAACCAGGTGCCCCGCAGTGCCCACAGGTCTCCTGGTGCCCGCTGGCACAGCGCCAGAACCACCATGCCCAGGGCACACAACTGTGTTCCTGTGGTCTATAATAGATGGCTTGTGGCCGGCGTCGGGGGCGCGCCTGCGCGTGCGCGACGTAGGGCGCCAGGTCCAGGCCGGCCAGCGGGAAGGCCACGGGCGCGTCCAGCTTGACGCGCCCGCCGCGCGCGTGCTCGAAGCGCTTGACCAGCACGACCAGCAGCTCCGGCAGGCGCCACAGGTCCAGCTTCTTGGCCGCCTGCACGTGTGCGCGGCAGCGGCCGCAGAACCAGCTGTCGCCCTCGCCCAGCTGCTCCGCCTGCAGGAACGCCTGTGCGCGCGCGGCGGGGATGGGACAGGGTTGGGGTCAGGGATAGAATTCAGCCAAGGCCAGAGGCCGCCTCGCAGCTGCCGGCTGGTGCGCCCATGCCGTGCTGACCGGCCTGCAGCAATGCATGCAGGCGCGATCATTCGCCAGGACACTGCCAGCTCTTCAGAGGTGGCTGAGAGGGGCAAGAGCGGCGCCTCCCGCTTCGCTGCCCTGCCGGCCTGCAAACGGCTCTTATGCCTGCCGCGCTGATGCGTGCGAGAAGTTGAAAAAAAACAAAACAATAAGGAGTCAATCACGTAGGCAGGGTTAGGGTCGGCGCGCCTCGAGGCACTCGTGGAGCGTGTGGCTGGGCGGCGCGGCGCCCGCGCGCGCCTGCGCCGCGCGCGCGCCCTCGCTCAGCACCGGCGCCTCCAGCGCGCCGGCGTCGTACTCCGGGCCGCCGTCGCCGCGCCAGTCCACCTGCGCGCAGCCGGCTCCTTCAGGGTGGTTGACATGCAGGTCCAACAGCGGTGAGCTGCTTGGCAGGGCAGTATCAGCGCATCCTCACCCAAACAGGTTAAACGCTCACAGCGGGCGCACAGCAGGCGGCGCTCGGTGCCCATTGTCCACCCGGGCTTAGAGTCACTGCTGAGGACACTCCCAGTGACGCACGGTAATGCAGGACGTGGCGGGAGTGTGTTGCACCGCTGCCATATGCTCTGCACCTGCCGGTCGCACGACATGCCGCATCGCCCAGTGTGAGCAGGGCGCATGCAGAGTGCGTCACGAGCCCAAGGCCAAGCGCACCGCAAAGTACGCTGGCCGCGGCGGCGCGGGGCGCGGCTCGGCGCCCAAGCGCGTCTCGCCATACTCGCTCGCCCGCTTGAGCTGCCAGGCCGGCCCCGCGCCCGCGCCTGCATTCACCGCCCCCGCGCCCTCCTCATTGCGGTCCGCCGCCTCGCCTGCCGCGGCCTGCGCGGCCGTGCACGCGCCAGACGTCGGGCGCTGCACCAGTGCGCCTGTGTTGACTGGGTCGCCCGGGACCCGCCTTGCCACCTTGCTCGCCTGGCGATCACAGCAGTGTTCCTACAAGGGCACCGCACCTCCATGCCCCTGCAATCACGCTGTGCTGCCACAGCAAACTACGGTGAGTTCAGACATGAGCAGCAGGCTGAAGTAGCGCTGTCGCACGGCGTGAGAGGAGCTGCGCTTGTCAGGCAAGAGGACCAAGTCTGCACTTGACTTCAGAGGCACTGTGCGGGCCGTCAATTGGCGTGACACGCTTTTGCAGAGGCCTCAAAGTGACCTGATTCTGCTGGTCAGCAAGCGCTGGCTGGTCAGCAGCGCACAGGCAGCCGCCCCGTGCAGAGAATCTCCAGATCAGAAGCTTTGCAGGAGGCGTGCCTGGCCAGCAAACATGTCGAATGGCTCCACGGTGATCGCGGGCAGCGGCCGCGGCGGGACGCCGGCGGGGCTCGTCGCGTCGTGCGCGCCCACATCGCCGCCGCCCACCTGATGCGGCTTTGTTGCGATGGCGGCCAGCGGCAGCAGAGGGCTGCCGACAGGGCTGGCCGCATCAGCCGCGAGCGCCGGCCGCTCCGCGCCAAACAGCAGCAGCTGCGGCTGGCCCGGGCTGCCTGCGTGCGGGCTGCCCATGGGGCTCGTCACGGGGCTGGTCGCCGGCGTGCCGCCCTGCGGGCTGATGCTGAAGGCGCCCGAGCCGATGACGCCCGCCCCGCCGCCACCCGGGTAGGCTTCCGCTCCCTCGGTGTCGCCGTGGCTGTGCCGCATGTTGCGCTCCATGCCTGCATCGCCTGCCGCGCCCTCCGCGTCGGGTCCCCTTGCATGCCCGCCCTGCCCCGCGCCGCAGTCGGCCGCCGCGTCCGCGCCGCCCGCAAAGCTAGCCGTCCACGCCCCACCCGGCTCCCCCGCGCCCTGGGCGGGGCCGGGCGCAGTGGCCGCTGGGGCACCCCACGGCGGCGGGCGTCCCGCGCGGGGGTTCCCCTCCAAGGTCTCCCCGGCCCCCCCCCCGCGCGCCTCATGCAGCGTCACTGTGCGCGGCGCAGCCGGCGCTCCCTCCGGCTCGCGCACGTCCATGGGCACGGTCTCCCACAGCGTCGAGCTGGCCTCCTCGCCGCCAGGCGTGCTGGGCGGGCTGCTGGGCGCCCCTGCGAGGCCGCCTCCAGCGCTGGGCTTCTGGGCCCCGGACCCCCCTGTGCGCATGCTGCCCAGCGCCGGCGGCGTGCCGGGCGCCTGCAGCTCGTCGTCGCTGGGCGCGCGCGGCGGCGGGGGCGCGGACATGGCTGCGGGCGCGGGGGGCGCAGCGGGAGCGCCGGCGCTGGCGGGAGCCTGGCGCAGCTCGGCCTCGGGCTGTGCGCCTACGGGGGCACAGCGTGTGTGCGTCACAGATCTGAGCCGAATGGCAGTCGCATGTGACCATACACAAGGTCGTCACTGCCATGCTGCAGCATTTGCATCGCATGTCTTGCAATTCACGCCGCTGGCATGGGGTCCATTGATCATGGCATAAAGTGATATCTAGAAAATAAGGCACAGCCAAGTAAACACCAAAGCGTGCAACAACTACGGGCACAGCCTCCATGATCATGGCGGAGCTGCACGCACCGCTGCTGCCTGCGGTTCCCCCGACGGCGCCCACGTCCGCATGCACAGACACGTCGTGGCCTGCAGCCTGTTCACTGGCCGTCGCCGCCGCAGGCTCGCAGCGCACCCTCTTGAACGGCCTGCACCGCAGTCAACATCATCACATTGTAGTGATTGTTATGTCATAGCTTGTACACAAGAGGCATACTGCTTCGCCAGCAACATAATAGGGTGCAAGACCTCCACAGCATAGTCGCCACCGGCTGGCCGGGCCACCGCTGGCACTCAACAGGAGCATGGCGCATGGCCGCGGTGAACGAGACCAAGACGATCGCGGCATGCACCGGTGGCGCCCCGGCAGGTGTCAGCAGGCATGCGCAGTTGCGCCGGCCGCCGCACGTGAGCTGTAGCGCAACGAGCGGCACATTGAGGCGTGGCGCCTGCCGCGCTGCCGCCTCCGCAGCAGCACCCAGGCGCACCTCGGGCGGCACAGCTGTGCTGGCTGTTGCACTTGGGCTGCAACACGCTAAGACGGGGCGCCCACCTCAGCGCCGCCTCCACGGCGGCGCCCAGGCTCGTCTCGGGCGGCACGAGGAACTCGCGCTGCCAGTCGGCCTTGACCGCGCGCGTCCGCACCGCGCCCAGCTCCTGCGGCGGCAGGAACAGCACGAGCGGCGCCGCGAACGCCGCCATGGACGCCGACAGCTGGTAGTACGAGCGCTTGCGCAGCTCGCGCCTGGCGGCGCGCGCGTCGGGGGCCGGTCAGCGCCCGCCAGGGACTGCCTGCAGGCCCGCGCTCCCACAGCACCCTGGGCGCCACGCAGTCAGCAGCCCTGGACGGAACACGCCCCATGCAATGTGCCTAGGGCCGAGCACACATTCAGGCAACCAGGCAGCTGCACATCAGCACCTGAGGCACAGCACTGCCGCTGAAGCCTGTGGTGACCCCGGCTGAACGGGAGTGCGCTGCCTGGGGACGCACTTGTGGAACACGTGCACCTCCTGGCCGCCTCCCAGCGGCCCGGCCGCCTTGGAGGGGAACAGGTAGGCCAGCAGCAGATCGCGCTCGGCCAGCTCCGCCAGCGCCTCCGCGCCGTCGTCCTGCCGGCCGCCCGCCGCCGCCGGTCAGCAGATACAGGGTTAGGGTATATGGTAGGTGGGGCTAGAGTTAGGCCCCACCCTATCAGCAGACCCGCCTGCGGGCAGCAGGCTGAGCTGCGGGCGCGCCGCTGCTTCGCGGGGCGGAGGCGGTGCGGCATGCCGGGCCCGGGTCCTTGCAAAGGTCCCGGATGCGGCGCTCGGCCCGGCGCTGCTTGTGCGGCGCGGGCGCGCACCAGGCGGCGCGAGATGCGGTGCTGCGCGCTCTCGACGACAAGCAGCCGCTCCTCCGGGCGCTCGGCCTCCGGCAGGCCCGCCGCGCGCGCAAGCACGCGGTAGAGCGCCGCCACCGTGCCTGCACATGCGCCCGCTGAGGTCCAGGCTCTATGCGCGAGGGCACCACTGCTGCTTGGTTGGGCGGCATGCGCAGGCCAGCGGGCGTGCGCAGCCGCCAAGCCGCCCCTTGTGCGTGCGCAGCGACGGCAGTGATGGGCGCCGCGAATCCTTCAACCGCGGCTGGGGTCACCAGCGCGCGCTCATGCATTCCCCACTGAGGTGAATGCGGTGTGGGCTCGAGCCGGTCCATAGCGAGCAGTGCCAGCTGCGCGCAGCACTGGGGCGCTGCACGGCGCGGCCCGGGCGGCGCACCGGCCTTGGGCAGCGTCAGCGCGTGCGTGGTGGGGGGCACGGCGCCGTCCACCGCGACCAGTGTCACCAGCAGCGTGCGCGTGCGCGCGCTGGGCAGCGCGAGCGTGGTGTACATGAACGGGTCGAACTTGACGCTGCGATTGCCGCAGGCCGGGCACACCAGCGTCGACTTGTACTGCCCCTGCGCGCGGCGCGCGCACGGGAGCTGCGATGGCGCCCTGCAAGCACCATGGCCTTCTTGAAGCTGCGGTTGCGCAGGCCGGGCACACCAGCGTCGACTTGTACTGCCCCTATATGTGGGGCGCAAGCGCGGGGGCTGTATCGGCGCCCTGCAAGCCCTGACCCCCTCCTTGAGCGTCGCTGGCAGCGCAGCACCTATGCTCCAAAGCATGATGCCACAGGCCGAAGCTAACAACACCCAAGCCCTGCTAAGCCTTCTTACCGCAAGCGCCGCGAGCGCCGCGCAATGCACAGTATCGCTTCACACCGCAGGCGCCGCGCAAAGCACAGTGCTCTTCTGAATTCTACAGAGCAAGTGCACGCTGCTCAGCACTCCTGGGCATGTCAGGTGCGACAAAATCAGGACGCATCTTTCACCAGGCCACCCCCACGCCCAGACCGTGCACCTGGAAGTGATCGACCATGACAGAGTCGTTGCGCGCGCGGTAGTTGGCCCACGTTTCATCCGCGACTTGCTCGTCCGGCTGCCCGGCTGCGTCCTTCTCCTCGATGTAGGGCTTGTCGTGCACGCGGTTCAGGTCCTCGTGCAGGCCGTCCAGCAGGAAGGCGAGCAGCTGCGCGCGTACGATGCGAGCGTGAGCCTGCAGCGGCCCCGCCTGGCTGCCGCCCAAGTCCTCGGTTTCACGCTGCGGTGTCATCAGCGGTGAGCGGGGTCGCCGCACAGCATCAGAGCCAGCTGTCCCGCATGCATGTGAACACGGGTGTCTCGCGCAGCTGCACGGCCTGGAAAGTGTGCTGACTGCTTCTGCCGTCACTTGCGTTGAACCCAGCACGGATGCATGCACGATGCGACCCCAGCACTGCTTCGTGTCCGCTGCATGCCTGTGAATGGCGCGAGCGCCTCGCAAAGGCGCAGCCCGCGCACCTCCTGGCTGTCCTGCTGCGAGTAGCCCTTGAACTGCGGCGCGAAGCGCACCAGCGCCGCCCTGAACGCCTTGGGCGCCACGCTCGACACGCCGCCCTGGCCGCACACCATGCGCACTCGGTGGTGATCCTGGTGCCAACCCGGGCTCCACCACAAGTGTGCTGAGAAGTTGAAGCCCAGACCGCTACCCTTAGCAGCAGAGCGGCGCAGGCCAGACAGGCGCCCCACTCCGTGGGACGTGTGCCGCCACCGGATGCTTGCATCATCGTTTGCACTCTGGGGCACGCTGCCACAACCAAGTGCGAGAACGTAAAAGAGAGCAGACAAGTGCAGCAGGCACGCACTTGTCAGAGCTGGGCGGGATCATTGCGCCGCACGCCTTGGTCAGCTCACAGAACGGATTGCAGTCACATGGAGGGGCGCAGGGCAGACATGTACAGCACAGCGTCTGCAGGGGCCCAACGCACGCGCGGGCGCCAGCAGCCAGCGCGCCTGCCAGAGCCGGCGCATGAGCGCGCCGAACGCCTCGGCCAGCTCGCCACTGTTGCCGAGCGGGTTGTCGCGGTTGAGGTCCGCCGCGAACGCGCCCGACAGGAACACGCGCGCCAGCGGCGCCGTGTGGCTCAGGCACTGCAGGCTGGAGTTCATGAAGCACGTGTTGCCCAGGTTGGACAGCCCGGCCAGCCCGCGCGGCGTGCCCGCCGCCTGCGCATCAAGGGGTGAGGTCAGCGTAGACAGAGGCACTGCAGGCTCCAAGCTGCCCTTCAGGCCAGCCCGCACAGTACGCCTGCCGCATGCGCAACGAGAGATCTCCTACATGCATTTGCACGTGCAACTATGCAGGCTGGCATTGGGCCATGGCAGCCTGCGCAACAAACCTCTGGCGCCACACAAAAGTGCTTCACATGCGTGTTGGTATTGTTAGCAGGCCTGCCTCAGCACTTCCCACAGCTGGGCAGGCCGGCCAGCCGGCGAGCAGTGCCATCGCCTGCGCGGCAGGGCTCAGAGCCAGGCAGGCCACACCGAGGCCAGGGCGCCTGCATTGCTAGCGCTAGGCAAGCGCCAGCGCTGCCGCAATGCTCTACACGTCGGCGCTTGGGCTCTCCTGTATGAACTCAACTCAAGCTCTGTGTATGTGATCTTGTGCGCGGTCGGTACCTGGTAGACGGTGTCCGTGACCGTCGGCGCGCGCAGCGGCGCCACCGCCAGGCCGAGCGCCGGCGCGCCGAGCGCCAGCGGCGGCAACGGCCCGTTGTCCAGCAGCAGCGGGCCATTGGCTGCGGATGTGCTGCGCTGCTCCGGCCCCTTGACGCCGGCGTCTGTGTCGAACTTGAAGTCGCCGTGCTTGTCCTGCGACGCGCGCTTGCCTGTGATCCCACTGCCGCCGTCGCACGGGGCAAGGTCCACACCATGAAGTCCACGCGCCTGTTGTACCATTGGCTTACCTGGCTTAATCACTTCGCTTCGTTCTGAGCTGCGCCGCCGCAGCTGCCAGCCTGCAGACGCTCACACCTCATATGACCCATGGGCTAGCCTGCCTCCTGCATCCCAGCGGCCTGTCTCACTGCTCCCAGCAGTGTGTGCCGCTCCGCCACATCCTGCCTGCCTGATATTGGCCCATGTCACAACCGCCTAAGCTGCTTTGCAAGATGCATTTCCCAACCTGATCCTCTGCCATGCGCGTCAATGCCGCCAGACTACTGCTGTGCATCTGAGGCCAGCGCGCGGACGCAGCGAGCGGATGGCATGTCACGCCTGGACAGCAGCAGTGTGACAGCTTTGACGGTGCCTAAGGCGCTGCATTGGTGCGCCAACCGTATGGGCGGCATGCGGCCTGCGGCGGCCGCACCCGCTCCAGCAGCAGGACGTGCTGCTTGTTGATGACGGTCGCCTCGTCCAGCGTCTTCCCGAGGCTGTCCTCCAGCGGCTCGTGGCCGTAGCACTGGCGGCTGAAGTAGTCCCTGCGCGACAGGCTCGCTGCAGTGCCGTCATGCGGTGAGGCTGCTCGTGCATCGCTGCACCGCCGCGGAGGCGGCGGCTCGCAGCCACATGCGCCAGTGCTGACTTGCTCTTCGCAAGTACCTTGCACAAGACAAGACCTGCACAGGTTCGGCCATGCGGCTGCCAGCGGACGCATCTGTGCTGCAGCCCACGGATGAGTCCAGGACACAGCAAGGTATGCAACGTGCTACCACGTCCCTCACAGACAGGCACACCACCTTCACGACATGGGCTGTGGCGTCGCTGCGCACCACATCTCCACATCAGTCTCTGTCAGTCCCAGCGCCACGCACGCCTTGCGCTTGAGCTCTCCCAGCGTGGCCTGCGGTAAATATAATCCCCTCACCTCAGCCTCGTATGCGCAGGGGCTGCCGAGCAGCCTCGCATCACATCACACGAGGCCCTGGTGTGACCACATGCAGCCGTGAAGTGCGCGGCCACATCGCATATGATGCTCGCAAGAGCAAGGCAGGCATACATGTGTGATAGAGCCGCTAGGGAACCGTCATTTCAATAACAGGCACCATCACACGGGGTCGAGTGCGCAGCCACGTTGCAGGACAACATCAGCGGTCGCACCCGCTTGCTCAGCGTCAGTGCAAGCTCCGCGCCAGGGTCGCCCGAGCGCACGATGTTCACGCGCAACGGGTACACCTCGACGACCGGCCGCCCCGCAACACCCTCCAGGAGGACCGGGCGTGGCAGTGGCGGGCCCGACTCCGGGTACCTGAGGGATGCGGACACTGTATGCAAGTGCGAGAGGCTGGGTGAGAGGCTGCAGCCGAGTCAGCAGGCCACCGGCAGCGCCCTGCGGAACATCCTAGACAACGTGACAACCTTCCTCCAGTGCGCAAGTCCGGCTCGCCCTGCCGGGCCAGGAGCGCGGGCCGAGCGCTGCCGCGCGCACCAGGCGGTCAGCGCGCGCCAGGTCGGCTCGGAGACAATCTTGTAGTCGCGGCCCTCCTGCAGGCCCTGGCGCAGCGCCTCTTCATGCCCCGCCGGCACGGGGCCCTCCAGCAGCTCCATATTGTCGATCGCTGCGGGGCGCTCAGCAGGCGCCTCGCCAGCTTCCCGGGGCGCGCCAGCCTCGGCGCAGCCTTCCTGGAAGCCTGTCCAGCGGCACCACTGGCTCCACCACCTGCCGGCGCTCGCACGCGGCTCAGGCGCGGCTGTTGCTATGTGCAGCTTCAGCAGGCGCAAAGCAGGCACCAGTTTGCAACCCAGTAAACGCTGCGCCGCGTGCTGCGTTCATCAGTCCTGAGTGCTTCCTGATTGAGGTGTTGCTGTGTTTTTGAAGGCTCGCTGCCTCGGAGCATCGTGCGCACGTGCTCGGCAACAGGTACTGAGTCTCGCCCTCCCTTGGCGGAAAGTTTGCCTCCTCGAGCTCCCGCAGCGCGCTCAGCTCGGCGCCCGGCTGCGCAGCCGCGGAGGGACCGCCCGTGCACGCAACGGGCTCCTCCTCCTCCTCAGGCGTCGGCGGCCTGTCCGGCGCGTCGGACAGCGTGTCTGCTTTCATCAGCCTTGCTTGCCGCTTCCTTTGCGCCAAGTTCATGCTCCGAGGTCACCCCTCGGCGAGGTGCATACAAGTCTGGACGAAGACCCTTGCGGGGCTTTGATGCTTGGCAAGTTGGGACTTGGGAGACGACCACTCACTGCCTCAGCAACCACGAGCAGGTGCCTTAACGGGCCGCAGCAGGAGCTGTGGTAACCCACACAGAGGGCAGCGAGCTACGTGTGTTGCGCGCGCTGTTGCACGGATCTGTTTTGCATCCCAGCACCTGCATGCGCTTTTGCAGCAGCCCAGGCAGCCGTGGCCACCACGAGTTTTCACAGAGCACGCCGCACTTAGGTTACTCCGGAAATATATATTTCAAGATTGTGGCCGCAAATGCAGAGGATCCTAGCCTCGACGCTGCAAGCCATGGGGACAGGCAAGCCCGCACCGGCCGCACCGGCCGCCCCCAGCACGGGTCCTGAGCTGCCGACAGCCAAGCACCGGCGCAAGGAGCGCTTGCTGGCTGCTATGGGGCGGCTGCAGGACAGGGACACACACAAGGCGGCGCTGGACGAGCTGGAGGAGGCCATTGCTGTGAGCTCCCCCGCTGTTGCAGTACGCTGTAAGCCTGCTTCAGCCTGTCGGTAGTGAACCATGTGAGGAAACAGGCTGGGACCTCGCTCCATGCTGCCGCCTGTGCACCTGCCGCGGCCTGCAAGCCTGCACAAAGGCCGCCCGTGCACGCCCGTCGCGCTGGTGCTTTGGAGGCTGTGACTGAGGTGCCCTTGCAGAGACACACGTGCTTCCAGGCCTTGCAGGGCAGCTGATGTGCGCTCCACGCTGGCTGCCACAAGCTGCTCGCGTGTTGGGCAAAGTGGCCGTGCACGGGTCCTGACAGACCTGGACACATACTGCCGCGCGCTCCAAGTGGGGTGCTGTGTAGCCACTGACCGAGCTGTGCGCTGAGTGTCGTGCGCGCGCGCGCGCTCGCCACCAGGCCCTGGACCCGGACTGCTGCGCGCTCCTGGTGGGCTGCCTGTGCACCACCGACGCCGAGCAGAAGGTGTTTGTGCGGAAGGTGCGTCACAAGGCTCTGCTTGTGGCTGCCTCTGCCCACCCACCTCGCGGGCGTACATGCATGCTGGTGCGAAAGCCTGCACACCACGCGGAGGAAGAGTAAGCCTGGCCAGCTCGGCTGGGCGCGCGACGTGCTGGCCCTCACAATGGGGAGCGCTGCGACAGGAGGCCCTGCGCCTGCTGGGCCTGCTCGGCACGCCTGCGTGCGCGTGCCAAGCGCAAGTCCTCCAGCCGCCGCTGCTGACCAGGATCCTGGGGCACTTCCGGACGCGCCTCAAGGTGCGGGCGCCCTCCGCGGCTGCACGCGCCTCTGTGCCTACGTGCATGGCGAGCACTGGAGCGCGTGCCTGCTGACTGCATGCCGATTCCGATGCTGGCAAGTTCCAAGCCACCATCCAGCACGCGGTTGCCTGCCAGGCAAACAAGCTGCCAAAGCAGGCACAGCAGCGGACAGGAGCCAGAGCAGCATGCAAGAGGCTCTCAACAACAAGGCGCGCGCGCTGGTCGGCGCAGCAGGACAGCCGCGCCCGATGTGCCCAGCAGATATGCCCGTGGGCATCATGCAGAGTCTGACAGCAGCGCATAGGTTCCGCTCGCAGCAGCGTCTTACAGCGCGGCCGCCCACCAACAGGACGAGCCGGACAGCGGCGTGCGGGAGGCGATCGGCGACGCGATGGGCGTGCTGGCGGGCGCGGCGGCCGCGGCCGCGCCCTGCCTGGCCGCCGGCGACCCGGCCGTCAACCCGCTGCTGCGCGTGGCCGTGGAGGCGTTGGCCGACCAGAAGCGCGAGGTGCAGGCGGCCGCCGCGCACGCCTTTGCGCAGGCGCGGCGCCCGCGCGCGCGGGCAGGCGCCGGAGGAGCCACGCCCAGTGTTGCCTGCGACATGCTCGGGTGTTCTCGCGCCGCAACGCCCCCATGAAACAGCGGGTGGTGAGCGGTGTGGAGGCGCGGCCCCGCATGTGCGGGCAGGCGCCGGGGCCGGGGCCGTCCCGCTCCAGTGCTCCCTGGAATAAACTTGCTGTCCTCGCCCCATGAAATGCCCGGTGGAACGGCAGGTGGCGAGCCGCGCGGACGCGCTGGCGCCCGCGCTGTGGAAGCAGGTCGTGCGCCTGCTCTAACCCTACCCTCACCCTACACCCTTGGCGCGGCAGGTGGCGAGCCGCGCGGACGCGCTCGCGCCCGCGCTGTGGAAGCAGGTCGCGCGCCTGCTCTAACCCTACCCTCACCCTACACCCTTGGCGCGGCAGGTGGCGAGCCGCGCGGACGCGCTGGCGCCCGCGCTGTGGAAGCAGGTCGCGCGCCTGCTCAGCAGCCCGGGCTTCCACGCGCGCGCCGCGCTCATCCCGGCCATCGCGCGCCTGGAGCCGGCCGCGCGGGGCCTGCGCGTCGCGGGCATGGTCGCGCGCGCGGGGCCGGACGGCGCGGCGCCGTACCTCCCCGGCCTGATAGGCGGCGGGGGGCCGCGGCCAGAGGCGGGCGCGGAGGCGGCGCCGGCCGGCGCGGAGGCGCCCGCCGGCGGCCTGGTGGGCGCGCTGGCGGACGGGCAGTGGCCGACGCGCCGCGCGGCCGCGCAGTGCCTGCACGCGCTGTGCCTGGAGCTCGGGCCGCGTCTGGACCGCCCGCAGGCGCGCCGCGCGCCGCGCTGGCGCTGCTTGTGGGTGACCCTAACGAGCTGAGATGTGCGACGCGCGGCCGAGCTGATAGCAGAGGCGTCCAGGGCTCTGTGTCGTTGTGGCCGTGTGCGGGTATATGTAAATCCTACCCTACATAAAGTGCAGTGGGCGCCGTGCGGCGCGCAGGCGTTCTCGCTGGACGACGGCGCGGCGCGGCTGGCGGCGCGCGCCGCGGCCGCGCTCGAGCGCTGCCGCGCGGACCGCATCACCGCCGTGCGCGAGGCGGCCAAGCAGGCGCTGGCCGTACTGGCCGACCTGCAGGTGCTGCACGGGGCGGGCTGCTCGCACACTGGCAGCGAGCCTTTTGGCACGCTGAGGCAGGGCCAGTTTGCATGCAGCTTGCCGCCCGCTTCTTTCGAGGGCAGGAGTGCTGGCAGTGGTTGTGCCGAGGGGCGCCCTGAGAGGGGAGTGGCGGGCATGCGTGCTGCGCGCCAGGTTGCAGCGCCGTGTCAGTGCAAGTACCCGCATGCGTCGTGCAGGTATGCATTTCAGGACTGCAGGCGTTTGTAATTGCAGGCGGACGCGTCCGCGCCGGGCACCCCACATGCTGCTGCTCACCCCGCGGCAGGAGTTTGAGAAGAGCGCGAGCGCCGGGACGGATTGGCGCGCGTTTGCAGCTGCCCGCCACGCCACGCACGCGCCGGCGCCCGCGCAGGGCCCTGCCTCTCGGGCGGCCAGGAAGCCCTGTGCTTCGGCATCGCCGCGGCAGCCGCGCCGCGCACGGGCATCGCCCGAGATCCGCAGGGCGCGCCGAGGCGCCCAGGCACAGGGCAGGGCGGCGGCCTTGCACTCAACCCTGGACGCCATGGCCGCGCCAGCGATCGCCGCTACCGGTGCCGCGGCCCGCGCCACGGTCCGCGAGGGACAGGAGCCAGACCCGGGTTGCGGGCGGGCGTCCCAGGCCGCCGAGCCCGCGCCCCTCGAACGGCGCCGCGCCAGCCAACGCGCATCCGCCGGCGCCCGCGCCGGCGCTGCGCCCGACCCCGCGAACGGCCGCCTGCGCCGCAGGACGTGGGAGGAGGCGGGCGGTGCGCGCGGCGCGCAGGCAGCCCCAGAGGCGCGCGCCGCCGCCGCTCCTGGCGCGCCCGGCGCGCCCCAGGGCGGACCCTGCGACAGCGAGGCGGGCAGCGGCGGGGCCAGCGGCTCCTGCGGCAGCGGCGAGGACGCGAGCTCCAGCGACGCGCGCCGGCGCGACCGGGGCGGCCGCGCCGGCGGTCGGGCGGGCTCGCCGCAGGACAGCCGGGACGGCAGCGCGAGCGTGAGCGGGGCAGGGGAGCACAATCCGCATGCCGACAACGGCAGCTCCGGCGGGCCCGTGGTGCCTGAGGCGCGCGGCGGTCATGGCGGCGCTGCACCCGAGCAGGGCGGGGGCGGAGCGTGGCTTGGGGCACGCGGCTGCGAGGGCGAGTGCGCCGGCGTCGCGGCGCGCGTGGAGGGCGTGGCGCGGGAGGTGGCGGCGCTGTCGGCGGCGTATGTGGCGCAGCCGCCGCCCGCGGCGGCTGCGGAGGTCGATGAGCTGCGCGCAGAGGCGCGCCCCTGCGCTGCGGCCTGACGCCCGCCGCTTAGGCGCCCGCAGCTGCAGCATGCTTCAGGCGGTTTGTGGCGTGGCATGCACGGGGCGCCTGCACCGCCTGGCGGTTTCACAATGCGTACTCAGCTTATGAGCTGATGTGACATTCACGACTTCGTGGCGGGGCCCGGGCGGCTTGCTCCGCAACGGTGCCCGCTGATTGCCATGATGCCCACTCCTGACCGTGTGCATCGCTCTGTCTCGCGCCCGCTTGTGCGCGCCGGCCCGCCGCCGAGGCCGCCGCGGCGGCGCAGGTGGCGCGGCAGCGCGCGGAGCTGGCGCGCCTGGCGGAGCTGCCGACGCAGGTGGCGCGCTGCGAGGCCGAGCTGCGGCGCCAGGCCGCCGCGCAGGCCGCGCAGGGCGCGCAGGTGCCGCCCGCAGCCCAGTGCAGCCGCGCGCCGCGCGCGGCACCTGCGCGAGCTATGTGTCCGGGCGCATGCTGGCGCTGCTGTGGGGAATGCCCGGGACCTCCTCACGCATTTCAGCCTAATTAGGCCTACCAGGCCGTCCGGCTGCCAGGCATGCTGCCTGCCGAGTAGCGCATACCTTGGTTAGATACCCCAAGCTGCGCCCCCGCATTCATCCCGTCCGTCTGCCAGCGTGGACATCTGTGGTGCGTTGCATGGCAGGCCCCCGGGTCTGCTCGAAGGGCTCTTGTACGCCGCCTGGCTCAGCGCGTTGCTGTGGGTCGCTGGACCCTGCCCTTAACCCTGCGCGCGCACAGGTGGCGCGGCTGTGCGAGCTGGTGGAGGCGACGCACAGCCGCCTGCGCGCCGGCTTCGACCGCCTGGAGGCACGCGTGGGGTCCCTGGCGCCGCGCGACACCAAGGCGGCGCCCACCCTCCAGGCGGAGCCCTCCCTGTCGCCGCCGGGCGCCTCCACGCGCGCGGCCGAGGCAGACGCTGTAGCCAGCGGCACGGCCGGTCAGCGGCCGCCCGGTGCAGCAGGAGAGCCGCCGGCGCTCAAAGGCAGTGCGCGGGCGCCCGCGCACACACCCTTCCCAGGGTTTTCCGTGCCGGCGGGCGCGCCGGAGGACGACCGTGCTGTCATAGGGCCGACGACGCGCGCCCCGGGCTCTCCTGGTGGCGCGCATGTCGGGCCCGGGTCCGCGCCGCCAGCGGCCAGCCACCCACCGCGGCGCGCGCCGCCCCTGGCGACGCCGGTGGCAGGCGGCGCGCCGCCCGCCCTGTCACAGGCGCTGCCGGCGGACGATGGAGGGTACACCAGCGGCAGCGGCGAGTTTGGGCAGGCGGTGGGCGCTGCGGCTGAGGCCGACGCGATGTTCGCCGAGGCCCTCCTGAGCGCCAGGGGTGCGCCTGCACCGACGCCCGGCCCACTCGCCATCGCCGCTGCCGCGCCTCTTCCTATGCCCTTTGCTGCTCGTGCTTCTTGCATTCCTGCATGCGCACTTTCACATGCAAATGTTTGAAATGGCACGCGCGCGCAGGCGACCTGCGGCTGCTGCGGCTGATGGCGCGGCTGGAGCCCGCCTGGCCGGCGCTCGCGCCGGGCACCGCGGCCGCGCTGCTGCGCGTGTTGGCCAAGCTGGTGGCGGAGCGCACCGCCCTGCCGCGCGTGCTGCCCTGGCTCTGGCCGCTCGCCTCGGCCGAGGGCGCGGCTGCCGCCGCGGCCGCCGCCGAGGCGGCCGCAGCGGCCGGCGCTGGCGCGGACGTGCGCGCGCTGCTCGGCGAGGCCCTGGCCGGCGCGGGCGACGCGTGCGATGACGCGCCGCTTTGCCAGGAGCTGCGGCAGCTCCTAGGCGCGCTGCGGCGCGCGTGGGGCCCCGCGGCGCTGTCGGCGGGCAGGACGCCGGGGCTGGGGTCGCCGAGCCGCGCGGGCCGCGGCGGCCGCGGCGCCGCCGCGGGCGCGGGCCTGCAGGGCATGGCCGCCGAGCTGGCCGAGATGGAGGCCACGCTCAGTGCGCTGTGAGGGTTCCACAGGGTACCTCATGGACAGCCTTTGGCATGGGGTCCAGACACAGTCTCCCAGACTGGCAATGGCCTGTAGTCCCTATCAGAGCCTATGCTGGGGCCCGGCTCGGCGCCTGCGGAGGGGCGCTGCATACATGTTAAGGGGCGTTGCATACATGTTGACGCAGAAGTGAAGCATGTACTGTTGACGCGTACAAGGAGAGCGCTCATAAGCACGCTGTGTGAGCACGCTGCCCGCATACAGCGCTGGCAGATCCTTGAGCACCTGCGCAAGGGCTTGCCTTGCTGCGCATAGTGCCAGCCTGGCACTGCCAGGAGACATGACAGGCATATGCACCATGCTTGAGCTATTGCAGATGCTTACCGGATACCTGCATGGCACTTGTGCGTGCGCTGTGTTTGCGGCCGCTGGTGGACTTTCCCAAAGTACAATCAGGGGTGAGGCGGCACTTATGGCTTGCCTGAGGGCGCTGCACTGCAAATGAACCCCAAGGCAGCGCATGGTTGGTTTGATAGTTGCCAAGTTGGGCTGAGTTTGGATGATGGCAATGCATGAGCTCGATGCACAAGCTGGTGGACCAAGCGCAGGAGGGCTCTTGTAGGCTGGCATGCACAAGAACTTGTTGTCAAACAAGGGCACTGAAGTGTGTTGGGCTTGGGAGGCGTGCTGTCCTGTGCCCGCCATCAATGCATGAGGTGCTGCCCACCAAGCAGGATGGTTTCTGGCCAGCATTCAGGCACTGAATTTTCCTGGTTGCTCCTTATAGCTGTGTAACACAAGCTTACGGTGAGGCGCTCAGAGCTGCAGGCTGGGCATACCCGATTTGCAAGCGCACCTCATGCTACATTGAGTCATGAACTTTGGAACCCACTTCCTCTTTACGTCAATTGAGATGGCTGTTTGGCGGGCCGGATCTATAATCTTGCCGTGCTGCTCGTGCCGCGTCCTGGGAGACTGCCCTCTTCATGAGGCCATGCTGGCGGTGCGTCTGGTCCTGCGTACCAGGAGTCCAGGTCCTGGACAACATTGTGGGCACGGCAGCAGATACATGCAGGTGCAAGCACTGCTGCAGTCTTGCATGCATCATGCTTGATGCATGTGTTATAGGTTATAAGCACGCCCACACGTCGACGACATGTGGGTTGCAGACGTATGCATCGCCGACGTGACTTTGGCCTGCATGTTTATGCACTACTTGTAAAGGTGGATTACCACAGGGACGCAACTGGTGCTTCACGTGAATTGTGTCTCTGCAATATGATCTGCTGTGTACGCCCCCTGCACGTCCTTCCAGCACACGCTGGACATGGAGTCTGCTGATGTTCTCATACGGTGCAGAGCGCAAGCTACCTTGCGTGTCGTTGCAGAAAGAGCTTGCCACAACATGTGAAGCTTGGCTCTGGATCAGACCCCAGGGGGTCTCTTTGGGCCTGCATACACTTGACAGGAACCTGAGGTGGGGGTGACATCCGCAAGCCTGAGCAGCAAGCAGAGGCACCCGTTGCTTTTGCAGCATTGTTTGCTGAACTCAGGCGTTGAAGGCCGCTGCTTCTGCACGCTTCCCCGTCCTGATACCCGTGAGCCATGACAAGCCTGGCCAGCGTCTGGAAGGTGCAGGGGTTGCAAGACTCGCTGCAGAAGATTGAGCACTTCTTCCCGGCAAACGTGTATGTGCTTTTCCAGGTATGCTTCTGTCTTCACACATGGGCTTTGGAGAGGTTTTCCCCCATCAGGCCGCGCGCATGGGCTGACTCGCCGCCTGTGGCACGCGCAGTACACCGCAGCGCAGATAACGCCAGACAATGAGTGCAACACGCAGCAGGTGCGCTACTCTGCGCGCTCCCCTGGGAAGTATCTAGCTCGTGTGCGGGTGGTGCTTGTGCCGGGTCTCTTGTGCGGCGCTTGGATGTTACTGACCGCTGTCTGCCGGCTTGCGAACGCGCACAGCAACACGGTGTGATCGCGCTCCTGGTGGTGCTGGCGGTGGCGTCGTTCTTCATGGCGATCTGGCAGCGCCACCAGGGCATCACCCAGAAGCAGCACTGGCCGTGGCCGTCGACGGCGGTGTACGGGGAGAGAGCCATCGACATCCAGAACCACTTGCTCAGCTTGCTCCGAGGCACGTGCAGCGCCGGCGCGTTTGTCGCGCTCGCGCTGCTGACGCCCCCGGGGCCGACCTGCCTCTTCCCAGACCGGGAGCTGGGGCCCAAGCACACGCGTGTGCCGTCCTCTCTGCCGTCCTACGTCCTGGGCCTGATCGTCGTGGCGCTGTCCTGGCTGTCGGCCAAGGTGCCGGGCCTCGTGACTGACGCCTTCCAGCCGGAGTATGCCGCGCTGCATGCGCAGCAGGCAGAGACCGCAGCCAAGGGCGCGGCGGAGGCAGCCGACGAGGCGCGCGCGGCGAGTGAGAGGGCAAAGTCCGCGGCGCAAGTTGTCGTGGCGCGGCAAGCGCGCCGCCAGGCGGCCGACCATGCGGCGGCGGCCACCAAGGCAGCGGAGGAGGCGGATGCCGCAGAGAATGGCGTGAGGGAGCCGCTGCTCTCAGGCACGGAAGCCACCCATGCATCTGACGCAGCCGCTCAGCAGAGCCAGCAGCGGTAGTCAGTAACAGTGGAGGTCTTGCGTGCCATGCGTGTGGGCGCGCCGACACTTCCGCGGTGATTGGTCAGATGGGGCAAGGCCTCGCGTGATACTAAGTGTAATACAGCGTGGCTCTTCAGCGCTGCAGCACGGCGTTGACCCTGTATGTAGCGAGGACACTGCATGTTTTTGCCTCTTCATTGCACCACACTTGCACACATTTTGTAGGCAGGATGCGTGGTGACGCGAACAAGTCGAGGTGCATCAAGATACATTGCATATTGCACGGGGCAGATATAGAGCGCACTAGCGCTGGCAGAAACCCCGCTTGAGATTACATCGATTCTTTGTTGCCTTGGGGCCTGCAAACATGCATGAAATTACGCTCGTCTGCTTTTTCTTACAGACAGCTGCATGTAGAGAAGACTTGTCAAACAAGCACATCAAGGGGCAGTGTGATGACCATCCTTCTCGAAATGCCCCCTTGGTGTTGCTGGCATGCATCGCAGCGCATTGCAATGGGCTAGTGTGAGCTAGTGTGGTGTGAATATGTGCGCATTGCAAACTATCTTGCGGCCCTTGGCTGGCACTTCCATGACGATGTGCGCAATTACAGGATACACCTAGTCCTCTAGGGTCAGGCAAGTCTTTGAACACAAAATGCCTGGACACGATGTTTGCGTCACGGAGCTGGCACCTCTCGCAGCCGATAAACACTCGTTAACACTTCTGCGCACCCACTTGCTGATGTGTGACACTGGAGCAGCCCATAGAAAGGTCTGGAAGTGACTGAAGCAGGCGTTGGGCTGCTGCAAACCACGTATGCCTGCGCAGTGTGGCTGCTGAGCGGATGAGGGCGCCCGGGAGGAGGGAGGCGCCCAGGAGATGCAGAGGTGATGGCGCGAACACACCACAGCACTTGCCTGGCAAGCGTATATGCAGGTCGCTGCACTTATACCGTCCAGCTGTGCGGGACGTCACAACACGAGCATTTGGCGTGCCGCTCACAACCACGGCCGGCATGTGTCGCTGTTGGGCATCTCGACCGTCATTCGCGTCCAAGCTTCATCAGCACCTGAGGTGCAGCACTGCTGCCTGCAGGTGACTGCACGGCCGGCAGTCGGGCATGGCCCCGCGCGGACCAGCGCTGACGCCTGCTCATTGGCGGCGCCTTTTGCTGCTTGCCGCGCTGCTCGCGCTCCGGCTGCGCCGGGGCGCCGCCACAGGTGCGTCTCCCCATACTCTAGCTGCCTACTCCGGCACCGCACTGTCTTCCCTAGCACCCGTGCCGTTGCAATGTGGCACAGAGAACCGCTGCTCAGCGCACGCTGAGACTGTGCTTGCTTGCGCTGCCCAAGCGTCACTGTCGTCGTCCGGTGGGCGTGGTCACGCAGCAGCACGTTAATGCGGCACCCCAGGCGTGGTGCCTTGCTGGCAGAGCCCACATATGGTAGTGCAGCGAAAAAAGATTTGGCATGAGGGCTTTGGAGCTTGTATGTGCGGACACTGCATGCAAAACAGCACAGCTGGAGCGCCCCGAGCTTTGCATCCTCTTATGCCGCGCCCTTGGACAAAACAAAGCCTCTGCACAAGGGTCTGATCTCGCCTCTGCCTAAACTCTGCACAAACTTCAAGTTGCAAGCAAGTGGCAGAAACAGGTCGACTGCGACTGGCGCAGTTGCGCCGCGATGGGCGCAGTGCGGCGGCCTGGGCTCCGCGCCGACTCCCCCGGAGGCCGCAGACGCGCCCTGGCCGTCGGCGACGTGCGCGGGCGGCTGCACGTGCAAGCGCGTGAATGCCTACTACTACCAGTGCACGCCCGCGCACCCGCCGCAGCCTCCGTCCGGCGCAGGCGCGTGCTGCGGGCGCTGTTCTGGGTTGTGTGTAGTTTATCTAATATTCTATCAAACGGTTAATGATTGTTGGCTGCACCTTGGTCGCACTGTCTCTACCGAGCCTTGCCTGTTGTGACGCTGGCTGAGCAGATTGTCAGGGCATGGAGTCTGAGATGCAGGCCAGCGCTGTCGCTAGTCTTGACTTTCCTTGTTACCTGCGCAGGCGCGCCTATGTCAGGTGGCCCTGCAGCCGCGCCGACTGCGGCAGCAGACCCCGCAGGGCAGCCACATGCAATGGAGGCGGGCGCGGGCGCGGGCGTGGGCCGCGCCGGCGACTTCGCGGTATCGGCGCAGTGCGGCGGGCTGGCGGACGCGCCGGCCGGCGCCGCCGCGGACGCGCCATGGCCGGGCCGCTGCGCGGGCGGCGGCGCGTGCGAGCGGCAAACCGGCGCGTTCTGGCAGTGCGGGCCGGGCGGCTGGGCCGCCGGCGGCCGCCCGTGGCAACCGGCACAGGGCGGCCCGGACCATGACAGCCAGCCGCCTGGTGCGCCCTGCTCGCGGCGGTCTGCTCTGCATGTCGGCCAGAGCGTCAGTGCTATACTTGGCATAATGACATTGTTAAGCACTGGAATTAGCGCACCTCGCCGTGAGTCTGCTTCGCAAGCACCCTGCACCCTGCGTTGTGTTGAGAATGTGCCGCACAGCTATCCCCTGCAGCTTAAGCTGTCCTGTTGGCTCTCAGCTGCGGCGCCTGCGTGGCCGCCAGGGCCGCTGGCGCTGTTCGACCAGTGCGGCGGGCGCAGCAATGCGCCGTCGCTGGCGCGAGATGGCACCTGGGAGGGCGTCCGCTGCCCGCCGGGCGCCGCATGCAGCCGGCACTCCGAGTGGTTCTGGCAGTGCCTGCCGTCCGCCTCGCCGCCGCCGCCGCTGCTAGGTGCGAATACCCTGTGTCGGCACTTACCCAGACCCAACTCGGCAGCTACATGCCAGCACGTTTGCTCTAGCCAGAGACAGAAAGGTGCAAGTTTGTGGTGGCGCGACAGCACGTTAGCGACGCAGCAATGACAATGACGATCGGCCGCTTGATGGCAGTCTGACTGCCGCATGCAGCCGGCATGCCCGATGAGGCCATGGCATGCTGAACGCATGCAGATCGCATGCAAAGCAGCAGCAATGCAGGGTGCGCGCCTCTCACGTGGAGGCCGGGGACTGCACAGGCGCCCCGGAGGCGTATGAGGCGTACGACCAGTGCGGCGGCACGAGCGGCGCGCCCGTGCCAGCGAGCGCCGCGGACGCTGCTTGGGCGGCGGGAACCTGCGCGGCGGGCACGCTCTGCAGCCGCCAGTCGAGCTACTACTGGCAGTGCCTGCCTGGGCCGCCTTCGTCGCCGCCGCCGCCGCCGCCTGCAGGCGCAGGTGTCGCTGGGTGCTTGTGCAGATACATGTGAGGACAACACGGGCTGCGCCCAGCCGCTGTGGGTCTGGTGGTGGCTTGCCCTGGCTGCAACACTCGCATGTGCCTCCAGCTCATCAGCCTATGCTGCAAGCCTGGCCGGGCAAGCCCGTTAAATCAGCCGGGTCAAGCCCCCCAGTCTGCAGAGACGGGCGCGCGTCGCCCGCAGTGGCTGTGCCTTCTTTAAGCGCCAGCTCCGCCTCTTGGCCAAGCTGCCCTGACATGCTGACGTGCGGCGGGGGGGCTGCCACTGTTGCCGTCAAAGCACCTCACGGCACCCGCCGATACATAAATGGGGGGGCGCGCCTCTTGTGCAGCGGCCAGTCAATGCGGCGGCACGGTGGGCGCGCCGAGCGCGGCGGCCGCGCTGGACGCGCCCTGGCCGGCGCACGCGTGCGCAGCCGGCCTGGCCTGCATGCGGCGCTCGGCGGCCTCCTGGCTCTGCCAGGCGCGCGCCGGGGCGGCGGCCAGCGCAACCGCGCCGCCGCCGCCGCCGCCGCCGCCCCCGGCGCTCGTGGGCCAGGCAGCGTGCCCGCCGCTGGGCGCCGGCCTCGTGCCCGTGAGCGGCGGCGACCGCGCCGTGACCGTCGGTGCGCGGCTGGCCATGCTTGTCAGCACACGCCGCGACCGCTGCATCCTGGTGCGGTGAACGACTGCAACAGCCACGCAAACACCACTGTCCACGTAGAAATATACCGAGCGCGTTCCAACTGGCGCCTTCCTAAGCAGCCTGAAAGAGCCCCGAGCACGCCTCAGGGCACCCTAGCCTGGCCCTGAGCCGCCGCAGCAACCAGCGCATGCGTGCTCACGTCAGGCGCATGCTGCCATGTTGCCGCGGGCACGGTGTGCAAGCCGGCCGGGGGCCGCTGCCGCAACGCCGCCGCCTGCGACGGCGTCAGCCCCGACTGTCTGGTCAGGCGCGCCGCGCAACCCTGCCCGCATTATCAGCTGTTCCCCACAAGCCATGGTGGCTGTGCGCTGCCTGGCGCTGCGGGCGCGTGAAACGCGCCAGTGCTTGCACCGGCATGCATGGCTCCAACAGCGCCAGAGTGCACCTTGTGGCACAACTCAAGACTCACTCATCAGCACTTCAGCACTAGCCCTTCAGCGCTCGGAGCGTGCATTGGCCTCCCCCGGTCGACCGCACGGCCGCGTGACAAGGCACAGACCGCCTGCCCAGGCCGGATAGGGTTAGGGCCCTACTCTAAGCCTGACCCCTCGCAAGGGCGGCCCGCGACCGCAGGACATGGAAGGCGTACGGGGAGGCGTGCGAGGCGCTGGACGGCGCGTGCGTGGCCGGCGCGGAGACATGCACCGGCCTGAGCCCCTACTGCCCGCGCGTGGCCGTCGTCAGCGCGCACGGCCAGGCCCGCCCGGCCCCGACAGCGCTGGGCGCCTCGCTCGGTCCTGATACGGCCGTGGCCATCATCAGCGCATGCAGCCAAGCCTGTCTGACGCTCACATGACTGGGGTGTGTCGCAAAGCTATAACTGTTGCACGCAGAACCTTGACGTGACAGAAGCATGTCAAGGCCTGCCTTCTTGTTGCGAGATCACGCGCAGCTGCCCAGCCAAAACATATAGGCATAGAAGCCCATTGTCGTCCAAAAGGTGTGACGTTGTGGTAAAACGCATCATATCCGGATTGGCTGTGTGCATGATGGCTTTGGCGGGTCAGGGCCAAACTGGGTACATGATGCCACCAGTCACACCTGCCTCAAAGATAGCCATATCTGCGCGTTGCTGAGCAGGTGTGCCAAGCCGCCGGCGCGCCCTGCCAGCTGCCAGCGTCCTGCGACGGCACCAACCGCGACTGCCCCGACGCCGCAGTCGCGCCCGAAGGCGCCGACTGCGGGCCTGGGTGCCTGTGCGACGGCGTCAGCGAGGGTATGGCGCTGGCCACACCTGGACAAGCGCAAGTGCATTGACGCTGTTCATAAATCTTGCAAGATGTTCGAGCGCAGATGCAAAGCGGACAGGCAGGATGAGGCGCATGCAAGTCCCGTATCCGCAAGCGTGCCATGCGCATGTGCAGACTATGGGACCAGGCAAGTGACTGCACGCATCCCTCTATCGCCCATTGGCGCACAGAATGCCGCCTCTGACACAGGCATGCGCGCCGCCAGGCTGCCCCGCCGGCTTCTACGTCGCGCCCGGCGACGCCACAGCCTGCGCTGCCTGCCCGACCGGCTGCGCGGCGTGCACGGCGCCGCTGGGGCTCTGCTCGCAGTGCGCGCCGGGTTACCAGCTGCTGGCGACGACGGCCACGTGCCAGCAGCGTGCGCGCTGTCTGCTCCACCTGTCTGGGCGGCGCCCAGTTCGACAGCGCAGCCATGACCGCGCATGTGAGCCAGGCAGTGCAGCACACTTTGCGCTGCTGCATGCCCATGGTGCGGAGTGGCCAGAATCTGTATTGCAAGGAGCGTGTCTTCTTACCTCTGTCGTGTCTGGCTTTCTGCATGCATGGCACAGGCGGCTGCCATACCCTGGGTTTGCCTCCACTAGCCATGCGCCATCTGCTCAAAGCTGGCTCATGCTGAGTCTCAGTGCAAGCGACTTGGAGTCTCTGGTTGCCACTGCCAAAGTCACAAGGGATGCATGCACTGTGCAGTGCATAAGATTTGCTTAGTTGGTAATGCTGGCCCAACCTGGTATGCAAACCGTTAGAAAACCATTACTCGCACCAGACCTCTGACACATGGAGGTTGCGACCTGCAGACAGCGGGAGCCCAGCAGCCACAGCCGCGCCGCGCACGCCGGCACTGCCGCAGCTCAGCGGCGGTCAAGCGGCCCCCGCCGCGCATGATCGCACCCGCGGCGGCGGCGGCGTCGGCGGCGGCGGTGTGGGCGGCGCGGCTGGCAATGCGGCCTCCGGCGCCTCTGCCACCGCCAGCACAGCAAGCACCGCGGGCGGCGCTGCGGGCGGCGGCGGCGGCGGCGGCGGAGGGCGAGGCGGCAGGGCCGGCGGCAGCGGCGGCGGCGGGGGCAATGCCGCGGCGGCAGCGGCCGCTGCCGCTACAGCCGCGCAGGATGCGGCCAGCGCGGCGTCAACGGCCGCGACCGCAATCGGTCCGTCCTGCCCGGCAGACACGCGCGTGTGCACACAGCGCCAGTGCACACAGCGCCACATGCACATGCCTTTTCGTACGCTATGAGCGGAAACAGTGCCAAGCACATGTGGCGTGGCCGCTGCGTGACCCGCATGATTGCTTCATACATTATGCGTGTGCCGAGGGGTACCGGTTGTGCCGGTCGTTGAACGCAGCAGTACCATCATGTTGTTCAGCACTTACACACAACTCCCAGCTGCACATCATCAGGGTCTTACGACCTCCTCATGCAGGCACGGCCGGCTCCGCATCGGCGGCGGCGTCCGCAGCTGCGTCCGCGCGTACGGCGGCAGCGGCCGCATCGACGGCCGTCGCGAGCGGCGCGGTCGCGACAGGCACGGCCACGGCAGCGGCGTCTGCGGCCACAGCCTCAGCCGCCGCGGCGGCCGTCAACGGTAACAGCACGGCGGCCTCGGCCGCGGCCGCGTCTGCCTCCAGCCACGCCGCCGTGCGCGACGGCTGCCAGATCTTTGTTCATGCCTGCTTGGACCTCCAGAGTCAGCATGTTCTGTTACAATAGTCAATCCGATGGTGCAGGACCGTTGCAGCGCATGTGCAGGCGTGGCCTTGTTTGTTCTGCAAGATAACACGATGAGTGTGCCTGCCAAGTTGGAAAATGGGCGCTTAAAAAACCCTATGTTGTCGCACACATGCCCACAGCTTATAACTTGCAGAACCTACCCTACCCTATACGCGCAGGCGGCCGCCAGCTACTCCGCCAGCGTCACAAGCACGACCACCATCACGACAACCAGCTCGGTCGCGTCGACCGCCACCACCGTGGCCTCAGCCGCCAACGCCACCGCGCTGGCCGCCGCCGCGGCCGCGGCCGCAGGCGCGCGCCCCGGGGCCCCGCCGCTGCGCCACGCGCGTTCCCGGCCGCGGCGCTGCTCGCGCTGCTGTGTGCGTGCCGCCGCTTGGAGTTTGGAGATCCGACTGCGCGCTTCGCCGCACAAGCTGCCGGGCGGGCTGCTCGCCCTGGTTGCGGGCGCGGGCGGCGCTCGGCGCTGAGCCGCGCCGCGGCCGCGCGCGCAGGCTCGGCCAGCGGCGCGGGCATCGCCGCGGCGGCCATGGCGGCCGCGGAGCAGGCGGCTGCCGCCGCGCGCGCGGCCCTGGCTGTCGGCAACTACGCCGCGGCCAGGCGCGCGCTGCCTGCATGCATGTGCAATGCACGTATTTTCCATCAGACTTCATCAAATACGAAGCAGACCTGATGAACTTGAACTTGAGCTGTATGCATAGATGTGTTTGCTTGTGGTTGTAGCTTGGGCATGCGCGTTGGCGCCCAGCGCAGCCTGCAGCCACGCCGAGCGCCGGCCCGGCAACCGAGGCGGCGCGCCTGCCGGCGCGCAGCTATGCGGCCGCCGCCGCGCAGGCGGCCTCGCAGGCCGCGTCGCTGGCGCAGGCCGGCAATTTTTTCGGGGCGGCGACGGCGGCTGGCCAGGCGGGTGACCACACGCTGCTGGCGGCCAGCAATTTCTTCACCATGCCCGGCTCTGGCGGGGCCGGGGCGGCCGGCGGCTCGAACCCTAACCCTAACCCTAATCCTGCTCCCGCCTCGCTGTACCCCACCAACCCCGCCGGCCTGTTTCCGGGCGCGGCGGGCTTCGGCGGCGCGATGGGCCTGCCAGGCTCCAACGGCGCCGGCCCCGGCTTCCCGGGCTTCAACCCGTGGGGCGGCTTCGGCGGCGCGGGCGGCGCGTCGAGCTCGTCCGCGTCCGCGACAGCCACGTCGTCGTCGAGCACCACGGCGGCCGGCGGCGGCGGCGGCAACGGCGGCGACGGGGCCGCCGGCGCAGGCGGCGCCGGGGGAGCAGCCTCGTCCGGCACGGCCTCCGCCACGACGAGCAGCACTGCGGCGGGTGCGGGCGGCGGCGGCGGCGGCGGTGGGGACACGGACGGCGGTGGCGGCGCCGGGGCCGGCGGCGGCGCGGCCTCGACCGGCACCGCGTCTGCCACGACGTCGACAACGGCGTCCGGCGCCGGTGCGGGCGGCGGCGGCGGCAGCGGCGGCGGCGGTCCTGACGGCGCCGGCGCAGGAGCCGCGGGCGGCGGTTCGAGCGGCACTGCCTCCGCGTCAACCAATACTGCGGCTGGCGGCGGCGCAGCCGGCGCCGGCGCCGGCGGCGGCGGCGGCGGCGGCGAGCCGGGCGGCGGGTTTGGCGCGGGCGGCGGAGCGGGCGGGGCCGCCGCCGGCCAGGCCTCAGCAAGCACCACGACGAGCGCGGCGGGCGGCGGCGGCGGCAGCGGCGGCGGCGGCGCCGGGGCAGGCGGCGGGGCAGGCTCGACGGGCACAGCCTCCGCGCAGACCAGCACAACCTCCTCCGGCTCCGGCGCGCCCTTGGCCCTATGTACCGATATGGCCCTCGGCAAACGACCTCGCCAGAGTGCAAGGGACAGATTGTCTGCACGAGTACCCAAACGTCACAATGCTACACCGGAGCTCTGCTGTTTGCAGCTGCGCGCGCACGCTGTAGGGCTGCACTCCTTCTTCAGCTAAAGTGATCACCCGCAAGCAAGGCATTGCCACCCTGCTCCAAGCAGAGCACCTCCCAGCGCCGACAAGCCGGTGCGACACGGCGGGCAGGTGCTGGAGGCAGCGGCGGCGGCGGCAGCGGCGGGGCAGGCACTTTGCCAGCGCTCGCCCCGCAGCCGGTGGACGGACCGGCGCCTGCCCCTGGGACCCCGCCAGCCGCTGCACCCTCCGGCGCAGCCCTGCTCGCGCCGGCAGCCCCGCCGAGCCTATCGTTTGCGCTTGCGGCCGGCCAAGCGCCGGCGCTGCAGCCGGGGCCGGGGCCTGGCGCGGCATGGCAGCCGCACTGGGCGCCCGCGCCGGGCCCGGGGTCGTGGCCAGGGTTTGACATAGGGTACGGCCCCGCGCCGGCCGTGCGGGGTCCTGGGCCTGGCGCGGGGTGGGCTCCGCCCGCGCAAGCGCCGTCTGCGGCAGCGCCCGTGGCTGCGGCTGGGCGGTGAGCGAGGGGCGCATGTTGTGTGGGCGTCGTGCAGAGGCGCCTGTGCCGAATACCTGGCTGCCTGTTTGCTCATGCACGGCACCTGCGCTGGATGTGGGCAGCGCACATTGCAGTGCAGACAGCTGATGCAGCAAGGGCAAGGTCTGACTGCCGTGAGCATTGCACACTGCAAACAATGAGGTAATGAATGAACCTTCCATGACATGCACTCCCGATTCTTGTGCTGACAGCTGCTGCAACAGTGCACATGAACGCTGGTGCATGCGACTTTCAATCTCACTTGCCTGACCGCTGAGAGCTCAGGCGTGCTGGACATCAGCGAGCAGCCTCCATGGCACTAGGCTGAGTTTGCTACGTCAGCATGTGCTGAATCCCAGGTATATAGCAGCATGCGTGCCTGATCCTAAGTCTACAGCTTGTCAGCATCCAACCTCCTAAGAACTCCCGGCACTGGGCATGAGGAGACACCCGGGCATGACGCACCGCCTGCTTGCCTGCTGCCACCCGCCCCATGCAACATGCCAGACCGGGGGCGCCCGCGGCACAGCGGCCGGCGCGCCGCTCAGCCCCAGCACGCGCTCAGCCGGGCGCGGCTCCGGGGAACAGGTCGCGGTGCAGCAGCTGGTGGAAGCGGTGCATGGGCGTCTCCACGCGCGGCGCATACCTGCGTGGCGCACAGCCTCTCTGCAGCAGGGTAGGGTGGGCCCTACGGCAATCAACGCCCTGATGCGGGTGCATGGGCGCCGCCAGCCTTCTGACACCGGTGCTGCTGGAGCGACATTTGTTGGGTTCCTGGGTAGGGTCAGGGTCTTGAAGCGGCCGCACCGGCCAGAGCCGTACGCCGGCGAGCCTAAGCCGCGCTGAACTGACTCGCAGATCTGGATGTCCTCCTGCTGCACCTGCGCGCCCGCAGGGCACACGCGCGGTGGCCCCCGCAGTCAGGCATGCTGGGGGGCGCTGGCAGACCTGCAGGCGGTCCCCTTCTCGCTAGCCTGCCCATCATGAAGCGATCATGCCATTTTCGCCCGCTGCGGGGGTAGCAGCGGCTGCCGCTGCGGCGCGCCGGCGGGGCTTGCGCCTGGTTGCTTTAACCAGGCTAAGCTTAGGGTGAGATTAGAGCTTAGGACAGTGTCCGCAGTGCCGCCCCCTGCGGCCCGCCGGCGGTGTCATGCCTGGTCGCTGGCCGCCAGGAACAGCATAGGGATATGTTAAGTGTTTAGTGTGCGCAGGTCGCCCGCTGCGGCTCGCCGGCGGGACCGCGCCTGGTCGCTGGCGGCCAGGCTCGCGGCCACGCCGTCCGCCCCGCCCGCGCGGCGCGCGTCCAGCCACCACGTGGTCTGCACGGTGCACGCCGGCGCGCCGCGCCGCCCGGGGGCGGGCAGCACCGTGCTCGCGTCCAGCCAGGGGCCGTAGCGGTTCACCATGGCGTTGGGGTAGATGAAGAAGTAGTCGGCGCGCCGCGCGCCTGCGCGCGCCACGCGCGCCCGGCGCTGCGACTTTGGCCCCCAGCCCTGCGGCGCTTGAGCGCGCGGCGCCTACATCTGCTCGCCGCCAAGCCTCACAGCCGCCCATTCCCTGTCAGGCGCACCGCAAGGCTCCAGGGCATGACCTGCAGACCTGCCGCAAGGCCAGCAGCACAGGAGAGCGCCGGCGCGGAGCCGAGCGGCGCCGCTCTGCTGCTGGGGGTGGGCGCGCGCGCGCACCCAGGCGATCGCCCGCGACCCCCGCCGGCTCGCACGTCTGCTGCGACACGCGCTCGTGCAGGACGCTGCGTGCGCGCACCACTCAGCCTCAGAGGCCACCTACCCTATCCCTACCATGATTGTGCGATGAAGTGTGGCTATGGTGATGTGCAGCTACAGTTCTGGCATGGCAACCACCAACGGCGGCGCCCGCCTCCGGCTGGTCTGCACGCATGCGCGCGCAGCCCCGCACGGTGCCGCGGGGCATCATGCGGCCCGCCGCGCGCGCCGGCCGCGCGCGGGCGTGGCGCGCGCCGGCGGCCGCAGCAACCGGGCGCACCTGCGGTAGGAGGGCAGGTGCAGGCTGGCTGCCAGCGCCCGGTGCGCGTGCTCCACATGGTAGCCGCCATCCTGGCGCGGGCCACACGTATAGAGTTAAGGTTCAGGCTTGCAGTATTTCCCGCTCACCGATGGCCTTGGCGGCATGGCGCGAGGGTGCCGGAGGCACCGCGCGACATGCCATGGCGGGGCCCGGCTCTGTCACCCGAGCCAGTAAGAGGCTGCCGCACGCTCTGCTGACTCGCTAAAGCGAGCCGTGACCTGATGGCTGATTGTGCCTGTGGTGCACACTAGAGGGAGTGCACATTGAGCGCGAGCCGGCCTGCCCACGGGCTTGCGGGGGGACCGCGGCACCAGGAAGTTGTCAGCATAGACCTTCCAGTCGCACGCGAGGCGGTACGTGCGCGAGTGCACGCGCGCCAGGCCGCCGTCCGCCACGCCCGCGGCCGCCATCGCGCCCGCGCCGCGGCCGAGCCACGCGGCGAGCTCCGCGTTGCACTCCTCAGGGGGGGCGGTGCCCGCGGGCGTGCCTGCGCCACGCGCGCGGCGCCATGTCCGCGGCGCTCTAGCGATTTCACATCGTACGAGCCGCTTGAAGGAGGCCTCCTGTTACGTAAGTTGTGCGTCAGTCAGATGCATCGTTCACAGTGGGACGCTCCGCATGGACGTGCCAATGGGTCGATGTAGCGTGGCGGGCAGGCCCGCCGGGGCGCGCGCGCCTAGGTGCACGAACGCAAAGGGCCCCCACTCGGCCAGGCGGACCGGGACGAGCCCATTGTCCGCGGCGCGGAAGCCGCGGATGCCGGCCAGGCGCGGCGCCTTCTTGAGCCGGCCGTCCAGCGCGTAGGTCCACCTGCGCGCGGGCGCCCGGCTCGCGTGTGGGGTTAGGGTAGACTAACCCTGACATGCAATCGGGGTGGCTGCGGAGTGTGTGAGATGCGCAGGATGTCGCGGGTGCTGTGCTGCCGGGCTCAGGGGCGGCGCCCCACAGGATGCGGGAATGTGCCAAATGGCCGCCACGCCCGGCTGCAGGCAATGGGGATGGCTGAGCTGCTCTACCCTACCCTATCCCTGGGCCACATTGGCGCGGCGCGGGGCCCCAGGGCGCACCCGTGGTACGGGCACACAAAGTCCTCAGCGTGCCCGGCGCCATGCGCGACCTCGGCGGCATGGTGCCTGCACGCCTGCCCGCACACACGCTGCTGCTGCCCCCTCCCGTAGAGCAGGCATCCGCGACGTAACCCCAAGCAGGCGCGCTCAAACAGCGCGCATCGAGGCTGGGCACAGCAGCCGCCCGCAGCGTCGCGCAGCAAGGCCATGCCTATGACAATTACACAATGGCAGCGGCAGCGTGGCCCAAGCTTCACGGCACGTCCAGCGCATGAGCTGAGGTGCTGGTGCGGGGAGTGGCGTTGCTGTGTTGGCACGAGGAGTGGGGTCGCGCGTTGTGGAAGGCGCGCAGGCGGCCGTCGGCACCGCGCGCGACGAGCAGCGGCATGCCCGCCAGGCTGAGCGTGTAGAAGTTGTTCTGGTGGCCGCCCTGGCGGCGCTCCAGGTCGGCGCTGGAGCCGGCCATCAGCCAGTTGCCGCGGAACACGGCGCGCTGCTCCGCCGGCTCGGCCGCGCCTGTGTACCAGGACGCCGGCGGCGTGCGGGCCTGCGCGCAAAGCAGGTGGAGGTGTCTGTGCCAGCGTCCAGGCGCCAGGGCACGTAACCGTGGCGTCAATGCAGGACACTCTTGCCGTGCCCCGCGCTACTTGCGGCGCAACCGGTGCAGGCACAACCCATGGCAGGCCCGACACACCGTGGACTGAAACTGCGTGCTGCCGGACATTCAGCTGAGCATCTTGCAAAACCAAGGCAAGTTGCCACACGGGTTGTTCTTTGGCAGGATGGGTAGTTACCTCTGGCAATAGCTTTCTTGTGCTTTGTCGTGCCTTGACATGGTGTCATGCTTTGCGTGGATGCAATAAAGCCCAAGCATGCACACCTCCTCGATAGGCTGGTGCGCTCCAGGCCAGTTCTCCAAGCTTGCATCTGAGCAGAAGCGTTCGGCAAGCGCTACGGAGCAGAGAGAAAGAGGGTCAGGCGCTCCGTAAGATGCACATCCTGCTATAATGCTTGGACAGATGACTAGCGACACAGCAATCTTAGGGCTTGTATAGACTTACCTGGCAGTTCCCGTGCAACCCCCAACGTGCTGTGCATACGCCTGGCAGTGGACTTGCAAGTCTGCATGCTACTGATGAACGCCTTGTAAAGCATCACGTTTGGCGTTGGACTCTGCATTGTACAAACAGACAGCGAAGTATATGCCAAGATGTGTCACTGCCTTTCCTAGTGACATTGATGCATAGGGCGCAGGCTTGTCAGGTGGCAGGTGTCAACACCTGCCACCCAGCTGTTCACCAAAAGGCAAGGTGCAAGCTTGTGGCCATAGCAGGTGATGCTCTTCATTCATTCATTCAGAGCAGAGTGTGCTTTGCTAGCACATACCTAGCGGCCAAGCAGTGTCCATACTACACACAGCATGTTTAGTACCAGTGAGGACTGCAAAGTAGCTGATGTGGCAGAGGCAAAGACGGGCACCCCCTTCCCGGGCTCGTTCTGCCACCTGCGGAAGACTGACTGCCCGAAGATCGTGGGCGTCGGCGCACGCGCCAAGCGGCTGCTGGGCGTGAAGAATGTGGATGGTGTGCACCAGTGCCATCTTGCACTGTTGCAGAACAGTTTGCAAATGAGCACCTGCGGCACTCCACCACGCTTGTGACCTCTCGGTGCCGGTCTCTGCACAGCAGTGCTTCACGTGTGCGGTGTGGGGCACCAGTGGTTGGGCATGTGCTGTGTGGTCACGCAGCAGGACGACCTGGAATGTATTTGCGCCAGTGCCAGGCCTGTACACAGAGCACCAACTCGGGTGAATGGGATGGCCTGTAGACATATCAGTCGCTAGACCCGTATGTCTTCCAAAGATGCTGTGCATGCACTGTGATGCAGCCAGCAGTCTGGCTCACCCACAGCGTGCGCGCCGGGCTGCCCCACGAGCCGGCGGCGGTGCGGCAGCACACAAGGGGCCCCTCTAAGCCTGTGCGACCGGCCAAGAGCGCCTGCTGCCGCCCCGCAGTGTACGCGCTGGGCCTGTACGTGGACCCGGCCGCGGTGCAGCAGCGCGTCGCGCCCAAGTTCCAGGGCCAGGCGCCCGACGCGCTGGCGCGCAGCCAGCAGCTGCTGGACGGTGCGCGTCCCTGTCCGGCCGAATACCCTTCTTCAGGGCTGAGAAGGGTGTCTCTAGGGTGGCGCCCCAGTTCCAGGGCCAGGCGCCCGACGCGCTGGCGCGCAGCCAGCAGCTGCTGGACGGTGCGCGCCCCAGCCCGGCCGAATACCCTTCTTCAGGGCTGAGCAGGGTATCTCTAGGGTGGCGCCCCAGTTCCAGGGCCAGGCGCCCGACGCGCTGGCGCGCAGCCAGCAGCTGCTGGACGGTGCGCGCCCCGGCCCGGCCGAATACCCTGCTCTAGGGCCGAGAAGGGTATCTCTAGGGCTGTGCACCAGCTGCTGTTGGACGGTGCGCGCCCCGGCCCGGCGCATACCCTGCTCCAGGGTCCCTGTGGCGGAGCGCGCCACGGAGCGCTGCTGCATGCCTGCTACCAGTCGGTTTAGAAGCCATGGGCAAGGCTGAAGTCATTTTGCATGCACAAAACCTCATAAACCCATCAGCACAGCATGGCGTTGCAAGGCCCATGACAGCGCCCGAGCCGTCGCGTGCTGAATGCCGGCCTTAGCGCTTGGTGCACAAGCGGCCGCTGTATGCCTGGCCGCTGTATGCCTGGCCACCGGACCTGGCGCGCAGAGGTGGCGCGCTGCAATGAGGTCGAGAAGACGCTGCGGATCGTCGTCACCAGCGGCCTGGTGAACCAGGCGCGCTTCACCAAGGGCATCCGCGAGAGCCTGGCGGCGCCGCTCGAGCGGGCGCGCCCTCCCAGAGACCCCGCGCCCCGCCCCGCTTGCCCAGCACCTCGGACCTCCAGCCTCGCGCCGGTGCCTCACTGCGGCAGGTGGGAGTGACGTGTGTTGCAGCTTGCCTTATCTTTTCCTTGACCATTCCAAAACAGCACCACAAAGTAAAAGTCAGCAAGAAATGGCCACCCTGAAGGCGGACATGCAGCGCACCTCCCTGCGCACTGCGCCGCGCTCAACCTGGCAGGGCGACCGGCCAGGCGGGCGCGCTGCGGCCGCTGGACGAGTTTGAGGCGCGCTTTGCGGGCGCGGAGTTCCACAAGGGCCTCGAGGTGTCGTTCACCAACACGCGCGCCGGCGGGCTCGCGCTGCGCATCGGTAGCAAGGACGTGCGGCCCTGGCCAGCGACGCCCTGGGCCGGCCCCGTGCCTGGTGTGGGCAGCGCTTGCTGCTGCACAGGGGCCGCGCGGGTACCCTCGTTTGGCTGCAAGGCCGTGCCCTTGACCGCATTCCACCGCAGCCCACACGGCGAGCCGCTTGCGGTCCTGTCTGCAAAGCATGGATGTGGTTCCCAGTGCATGTTCCTCTCGCACGCTTGGAAGGTCGGCATGCACGGGGCCACTGGCATCCCTTCTCTGAAATCCCTCGTCGCCAGCGCGACGGCCCGCCCCACCCTCCGACCAGAGCGGGGCGCGACCGCGCACGGCGCCCGCCCGCACCCTGCCCGACGCGCTGCCGGCGCGGCGCCGCGCAGGCGGGCAATGGAATTACAGCCGTTCACCGACGCCTTCTTCGGGCTGTATATGGGTGCCAGCCCTACCCTACCTGACCCTATACGCGCCTCGCAGGCGGGCATGGTGGAGTCAGCCGTTCACCGACGCCTTCTTCGGGCTATATATGGGTGCCGACTCTACCCTACCTTAACCCCATAGGCGCCGCGCAGGCGGGCGTGGTGGAGTCGCAGCCGTTCACCGATGCCTTCTTTGGGCTGTACATGGGCGCAGAGCCCGTGTCCAAGGACGGGCGCGCCAGCATCGCGCGCGGGCTGGCAAACCTGGTGGCGCCGCAGGCCTGAGCAGGCTCGCGCGTTCCCAAGTGTTCGTTTAGCAAGTGACCGGCATCAGACTGTTGAAATTGGTCGCTGTGGTTCTGGGCGTTGCATGATTTCAAACTTCCGGATTGCGCAATTGCGCGGGTGAGAGCGTGAGAGGTGTGAGAGCAGAGGTGCTGAGCATCCTTAGCAACAGCGTGGCTTGTGCAGGAGTGGTATGTCTTCATGGGAGCGTGTGTGTGATGTGCAAGGGCGCGTGCAAGGGTAATGCGAGCATGCACAACTGCTGACTTGCCAAGAGTGAAGCATGGTGACAAGGGCAGACCTTTGCATTACATAATTATAACTGTTGCACAGTGCCCAACATGGGGAAAGACAAAGCCAGTTGTCATGCTTGACATTTTGCATCTTGCTAAATGCAATATCCACGAAAGCCGAAAGGAGTCAAGAGTGTCAGACCATTGGGTTGCGTGCTGCCTTGTGCAGCCTCCCGCTGCGGGAGGCGTGCAGAAGCGCGCAGCTGCCACGCTGCCCTGTATGGATTATCTGATACCAGACACCTCTTCAGCAATGCGATACAAGCCATGGCGCGACCCTGCCATGCAAAGAACGACTGCAGTGATGACCCATGCGGTCCCATCAGCTGTGCACTGCCCTGGAAAGCAGTGCTCAAGCTTTGAGCCTTAGTGTGCGCATCCTGACGCCGCCTACGGCCCGCAGCTCGGCTGAGCCTCCAGCTCTACGCACCTGGGCCATGCAGGGCGCGCCTGCACCCCTGCTGACAAATGCGATTGACCCAAGTACCTCACTGACACCGCCGCACACATGGCACGCATACACGACAAGAACCCCGAGCAGCGCCTGCTCTGGATAGCTCCGCCCTGGGCAGGGCCGGCATACATGCGCCCAGCCAGCGAAAGCAGGACGCAGCCCTGCACTCAAAGCTCAAGGGGCGCGGCAGATGCGCCCGTCCGGCGACAGAAATACGGAAGCAGGCAAGACTGCATGAGGGGCCTGCAGGCAGGCAGATCAGACAATGAAATGCGGCCTGCCCAGCACTGGCGGCCGTTTGCCCCCGCCCGCCTGGCCACGTGTGACTCCAGGGGCAGTCCCGGAGCAGCCTATGTCAGCCTCGCCCGAGCCCAGGGTCAGGCCAGGAACCTCCCGGCGCGTGTGTGCTGCCGCAGCACGCAGGTGTCGGCACCGAGCCCACGCGCGCCGGCGGCACAGCTCCAGGGGCGGGTCATGGCCAAACCTGGGCCCTGTCAGCGGGGCCCTATCAGCGGGGCTGGGGCCCGGCACACCAGCGCGCCCAGACGCACGTCACTAGCCCGCGGCAGGAGGTACGCTCCGGCGCATTCGAGCTACAGACACCGCCAGCCAGGCGCTAGGGTTGGGACCCCTGGTGCGCCCGGAATCCTGAGATCGGCCCGCGGCAGAAGGGGCACGCCGGCGCGGCTAGGCCGCGCGCGCACAGCTGGTACGCACACGAGCGGCACAGCGCGTGCGCGCAGCCGCCAACGGCCACCTGCAGCGGCGCGTCCATGCAGATCGCGCACAGCTCGGCCGAGGCGCGCCGGCGCAGCCCCTCCGCCACGCCCAGCGGCAGCTTGCCCTTGCCGCCCGGGCTGTGCTCCGCGCCGCAGCCAGGGCCGGGCCCGGGCCCCGCGGCCGACGCCCGCGAGGTCGCGCCGCCGCCGTCGCTGTCCTCGCCGTCCGAGGCGTCGCGCGCAGCCGCGCCGCCGCCCGGAAACCCTGCGTCATCATACCCCAGCATGCTGCCCTCGTCCTCCACGTCGCTAGGCACCGCCGAGCTGAGCGCGGACGCGGGCGTGAGCGCGCCGCTGCCGCCGCCGCCCGCCACCGCCGGCGCGTCGCCGGCGAGCGACGCGGGCGCGCTGCCGCGCCCGTCGCGCGGCCGGAACCCCGCCCACGCACCCGCGCCCGGCCCCAGGCGCGCTGCCGAGCAGCTTGCGGCCCAAGCGCCCAGGCTGAGCTCGGCGGCCGACGGCGCGTGCCGCGGCGCGCCCGCGCCCCGCGCCGCGCCGGCCGCGGGCTCGGGGCCGCCCGCGCCGCGCAGCTGCGCGCGGACTGCCATCCCGCTGCTGAAGCTGAGCGAGCGGCGGGCGCCGCAGTCGGCCGCGAGCGAGTCTGGCGCGGAGCCGGCCGAGCACGCGCCGGCCGCGGAGCCCTCGGCGCCCGCCGCGGAGCCCTCGCCCGCGCCGGGCGGCGGCAGTCCCGTGTCGAGCAGCTCCGACACGTCATCCGTGTCCAGAAAGCTGCCGGTCGCCAGCAGCTCGCGCGGCGTCCAGCGCGCCGCGCCGGCGGCCGCCGCGGGGTCGCGGCGTGCGCCAGACGCTGCCTCGGTTCCCGCATCCGAGTCCGCGCCGTCCTCGGCTTCGGACAGAACGTAGTCAAGGCTGCCGCCGTCGATGCGCGCGCTGGCGCCGGCGCTGGCGCCGTCGGACGCCGAGTCCAGCAGCGCGCCCCGCTGCGCACCAGGCGGGGTGCCCGACAGGCCCGCGCTGGGCTCGGCCGCCCCGCCCGCCCGCCACTCGCCGAGCGGCAGGCTCCGCGCACTGGTCAGGCCGCCCCCAAGCGCGCCGCGCGCGCCCGGGCCCCGCGCGGCCGCAGCTGTGTCGGGCGCAGGCCAGCCGGCTGCGGGCACCTCGGCGGGCGCTCCAAACAAACCTTGGCGGCCTCCCGGCGGGCCGGCCCCGCAGTCTGCATATGCGGCCGCTGCCGGGGCTACACCGGCAGGCGGACCTGCCTGGCCACTGCCCGCTGCCACACGGCCCTCGTGGGAGGCCGCCCCAGCAACGCCGGCCGCCGCGCTGCCGCCCATTCCCGCCGCGCAGGCGCCGCGCCTGGCGCCCTCGGCGGCCGCGCCGCTGCTGGGCGCGCGCGCCGCAGCACTTGCGGCGTCGCACGGCTCGCTCGGGCAGGGCGCCGCGCGGCCGGGCTGCGGTGCCGGCGACAGCGACGCGGACAGCGCCGGCGGCGCGAGCGCCCGGCGCGGCGGCCGGCCGCGGCGCTCGCGCAGGAGCCGCTCCGCCTGAGCGAGCAGCGCGTCGGTCTCGGCGGGCGCGAGCGCATGGTAGGCCGCGCTGCCGGGCCTGGGGTTGGGGTCTGGCAGCGGCGGGCAGGCGCGGCCGCGCCCGGCGCCGCCGCCGGCCTCCGCGCTCGGGGCGCCCTGCGGCGCAGGCGGGGCGGGCGCCGCGAGGCTCCCGCTTTCGGCGGCGGCGCGGGCCGCCCCGCGCGCGGGCGGCGCCCCGCCGGGCTGTGTTGGGCTGGCGGCAGCGTGTGCGCCGGTGCTATTGGCTGGCTCAGCTGAGCCCGCCGCGACCGGCGCGGTGGCGGCGGCGCTGCGCGGCCGCGGGCTTGGGCTGGGGCTGGCGTCTGCGCGGCTGGCAGCGGCGGCAGGGTTTGTGGCAGGGTTGGAGTCCGCGCCCTGCGGCGTCGGCGCGGGCGCCGGCGGCGGGAACGCCGACGCGACCAGCCGCGCGCCATGGCGGGAGCCCGCCAGAGAGCGCAGCGTCGCCTGCACACGCGGCTCAGCTGGTCATCCCTTGGCGGTGGCAAACGCCGGTCGCGCGGCACCCCTCAAACATCCTTTGTGTCCTCTCGCAGCCGCCCTCCATACAGCGCAGAGCAATGTCTGAACGTGCGGTTCCCTGCATACAGCGCCGTGCGATGTTCACCGTGCGCAGCGCGCAGGCTCGGTGCATCACGCGAGCCGGGCGGCGCGGCAGAGAGCTGGGCACAGGATAACCCTAATCCTACCCTACCCAGACGCGCCAGCCCCCGCACGCCTGGCGGCGCGGTCGGGCGCGCGCCTGCACCACCAGCGCGGCGGAGCTCGGCACAGGATAACCCTAACCCTACCCTATCCAGGCACGCCAGCCCTTGCAAACACAGCTGGACGCGCGCCTGCACCACCAGCGCGGCATTGGCGGACGACGTCGGCGTCAGCAGCTCCGGCGTGGCGGGCAGCGGTGCGGCGTCCGGCGTCGCCGCGGCCATCGCGTTGAGCGCGGCCTGCACCACCACCGCGGCCGCCATGGTCTTGCCGCCGCCGGGGCGCGCCGCGTCGCCGCCTGCCGGCGCGCCCCTGCTCCCGCCGCCGCCGCCGCCGCCGCCGCCGCCGCCGCCGCCGCCGCCGAGCGCGCAGTCGGCCGTGCCCTGCGCGGCCGCCGCCGCGCGCAGCGCACCGCCGGGCGCCCCCGCGCTGCCGCCGCCGCCGCCAGGGCAGGCTTCGGGGCAGGGCAGCGGCGCAGGCGCCTCCGCGGACTCCGAGGCGCTGCGCCGGACGCTGAGCGCGCCCGCGGGCGCGCCGCCCAGCAGCCTGGCCCTCTCCGCCAGGCTCAGCTCGACTCGGGCCGCCGCGCGCGGCGGCGCCCTTGGCGCCGGGTCCAGCGTCAGCGACGCCGCCCGCCGCACGAGCGGAGGCGCGCCGGACGGCGCGGGCCGGCCGCCTGCCCCAGCCTCCTGGCCCTGGCCGCGCTGCGCGTCGGCGCGCGCCAGCGCCGCGCCCGCCTGCCGCGCGCGCTCCAGCCGCGCGGCGCCGCCTGCTTCGGCCGCTGCGGCCGGCGCCGCCGCGGGGTCTGCGTCGTCAGCCGCCGGCTCAAGCGCGGGGCTCAGCTCGGCCAGCAGACCGGCCAGCGCATCAGCATGCTCGGCGGGCCGCGCGGCGGCGGCGGCGGCGCCCTTGCGCAGCAGGCCCACCACCTCGCCCACCACCGTGTTGAACTCGGCCTCCCCCTGCCGCGCCGCGGTCACTCAACGCGCCTCCGCGGCGACCGGCGGCCCTGGCTGCTGCTGGGCGCCTGGCGGGCGTGTCCGGCTGGCTCGAGGGCAGTGCACCGTGGGCATGGCCGGGAGCAGGCCGGTGGCTGCAGACACGCGGCGGCGGCGCAGCAGCTCGTGGGCATGGGGCGGCCATGCACCCTGCCAGCATTACTCGAACTTCTCTGCAGGCACAAGACTTCACACGCCTCCCTATGAGAAACCCTGGAGCGAGGCTCACCTCCTCACTCTCCTTGCTGCTGACGCCGATGGCGCGCAGCGACAGCAGCAGCTTCGCCCTCTGCGCCGCGCACGCCCATCCCGCTTGATAATGCCTCTCAGCCACGGCCGCCATGCGCCGTACGGAACGAGATTTGCACAGCACGCCTTGACGGCACACGCAGAGGCGCGCAGACATATCACGACACCTGACAGCAGATCTGTACATCAGCATCTGCCGAGCGCACGCATCCTTCTAAAATCTTGATTTCCAGCACAGCCCAGCATCAGCACGCACTCTCCCTGCATGGCCGCCAGCGCACAAGCTCTGCGCGGGCAGCGGAGCCACAGCGCCGAGGAGTGAGCAGTGGCCTGCGCAGCATAGGGTAGGGTAGGTTCTGGGCCGCCCGCCGCGCCTGCACGAGTGCGAGCAGTACCGCCTCCTGCGTCACGTACGACCGCCGGCGCTCGCGGCCGCTGCGCCGCTCGCCGTGCGCCGTGGCCCCGCCGCGCTCCTCGCGGCCGTCCGCGCGGGCCGCGCGCTCCGCACGCGAGGCCGCACGCGCCGCGCCGGGCCCCGCACCGCCCTCAACGCCGCCGGCGGCCGCGCGGCTGGAGGACAGCAGCAGCGCCAGGCTGTGGTGCCCCGCCAGCCGCGCCAGCTGGCTGGGCTTCAGGCCGCGGCTGTTGCGGATGCGGCGCAGCTCCAGGCCTGCCGCGCGGAGGGCGGACAGGCCATCAGCCCCGCGGCGACCTGCCCGGAAGACAGACGCTGCGCCGGGCTGGGGCGCCGCGCCGGCCGGCCGCACATGACCGCTGCGGACACGCGCCACGCCCCCAGGCTTGCCGCACGAGCAAGCGTGCGCTATCCGTATCGGCCCGCAGCCGCGCATGCGCGGCGGCTGCGGGCGCCATGCGCGGTGGCGCCGGTGTGCCCCCCACGCCTCCAGCTCTCTGCCCGCTTGCGCGGCCGGCTTGGTGGGCGCGCATGCTTGCCTTGACCAGGCCGCGTCACCGAAGAACGGACTCCTAACACAATACAAGCCAGACCCGCCCGGACCGCCGCGGGGGGGCGCGCCAGGCAGCGCCGCCTGGAAGTCCAGGAGCACGCTCGCGCACGGCGCATGCCCGCGCGCGGCCGCGATGTGCAGCGCGGTGCTGCCCGCGCTCAGGTGCTGCCCGAGCGGCGCGCCGGCGATGCCCGCGGCCGGCGCCGCGCCCGCGCGCAGCAGCGCCGCCACCGTCGCCGCGCTGCCCTTGAGCGCCGCCAGGTGCAGCGGCGCCAGGCCCAGGCCTGTGCACGCATTCACGGCGTCGGGCGCCTGCTGCAGAAGTCATCCTTCCACACAACACGCACAGACGGCTCCTTATCTTCCACACAACACGCACAGATGGCTCCTTATCAATGGCGGTGTCTGCACGGGGAGCCGCATGCCCGCCCAGCGCCCGCGCCAGCACGAGTGACCAGGTCGCGGCTAGATCAGCCACCCGCGATCAGAGGCGGGCCGCTGCGCAGGGCCGCAGGGCACACGGGCGCGCCTCAGCGCCCGTTACAAAGGGGCCTGCCGCGGGGCGCGACGGCCAGCTGCCCGACGGGCGAGTTCGCAGCGCACAAGCGCGGTACCGGGGCGCGCCATTGGGCAGGTCCACGAGCCGCACGGGCCCGGCCTCGCCCGGCAGCACCGCGTCGGCCAGCCGCGCGTCGCCCGGCAGGCGCGCAGCCAGCAGGCCCGCGATCGCGGCCGCCGCGCCGGCCTTGGCGGCCAGGTGCAGCATAGTGTCGCCGCGCTGCCCGGTCGCCGCGAACGGGCTGGCGCCGTGCGCGAGCAGGTAGTGCGCGACCTCCATGTGCGCGGGCGTCCTGCGCGGCGCGCGCGCGACGCTGGCCGCCTGCTGCTGCTGCGCGGCAGCCAGAGGCCTGCACGGTCTGCAGCTCGCGGTGCAGGCCTGAGAGTTGCGCCCGCTCGCTCGCATGATCGCGCGCGCAAACACTCGACCAGCGGACTCCGAGACCGAAAGCCGTCGATTTGTGAGCAGCGTGCCGGCCCGTGCGGCACGGTCCTGAGACCTTGCTTTGTAGCGAGACGCCGCGCAGTGCAGGCGCACGCCACTGTGCGCGCCCGTCAGCGACACGGGCGGCGCCCCGCCCCCCGCACAGGGGCCGCGCCGCGCACCCGGCCGCGCAGGCGCGCATCAGCGGCGTCTGCCCCTTGGACGCGCCGTGATTGAGCAGCCGCAGCGCCTGGCTGGCGCCGCGCGCGCACGCAACCGCCTCGTGCACCAGCCGCACCAGGCGCAGGTCGCCGCGCTCTGCGGCAGCGCGGTGCTGGTCAGGTGGCCAGCAGTGACAGAGCGACAGAGGCTGCGCGCCCCTCTGTGTGCCCTCCTGCCGCGACTCGCCCGGTCCGCCGGTGCGCCTGCTGCCACACGGCCGGCTAGGGCTCACGCAGCTGCGCGCCTATGCTGGAGATAGGCACGGGCAGCAGCGCGGCGCGCCAGAGAGCTCCGAGCGGACCGATAAGTGGTCGCCGCGGCAGGACAAGGGGATCGCGCGTGCCTCGCTGCACGCGGGCAGGCGCGCGCAGCACGCCACAGCGCTCACAACAGCGTGTCCGGGCGCAGCACTGGCCCCGCGCTGCACAGGCAGCGGCGCCCCGGCGCGCACCCGCCGCGCGCGCGAGCATGGCCTTGGCATCGCGCGTGTTGTACACGACAGCATCCTCCGCTTGCGCCGCGCAGGCCTGCTGGTGGCAGGCGGCTCGCATCAGCGCTCGGCGCCGGCGCGCGGTGCGCCATGCTGGACTCGCAGATTACTCGCGAAGGAGGCCCCGCTTTCGCAGGCCGGCGCAGCCTGCAGACCGGCTTGGCGCGTGTGTGCGCACACGATGCAGCCTGGCCGCCTGATGCTTGGAGACATCCCCATGGGCGCGCCGCCGCGCAACGCACGGCCAACACGCGCCACCGGGTTGCACAGGCTGCTGATGGTGTGCCAAATTCACACCGGCTGGCCAGGCTCCCAAGTTACCTTCTCCATCAGCTGCTGCTGCAGACTGCGCACCACTGCGTAACATCTGGCAATGGACACCCGTGCAGGCAACCCCAGGCCGCGCAGACAGTGCACAGCGGGATGAACTGACTCTTCTGCGGGCCTGCAGCCACGCCACGCAGCTCTTTTGCTCTCCGCGCTCCCAGGGGCCAAACCCAAGCAGGGACCCAAGGCAGGGACAAGTAAGCAGTGAGCGGGCTGTGCACCTCGTGCACGTCGTTGATGCCGCCTGCGCGAGGCGCCGCCACAAGCGTCTCGCCCGCTCCCTTCGAGGTGCTGGCGCCCATCCACGGGTGCTAGCTGGTGCACAGCCTCTGGCGCAGCATAGTACCGCTGATGAGAGGTGGCAACGATCTCCCTGAGCGAGAGCTTGGCAGCAACAGCAAAAGAATTCCGGCCTCAAACCCAGGCAGGGAGGGTTTCTATGCCATCAGAAAAACGCGTTTCCAAAGCCGGAGTGCTGCAAGCATACGGCTGTGATTCACTGTCAGAGACACCGTCGCCTTGACCAGGTGCTTACACTGCGCTTGCGCGGCATTCTTTGCCTGCACAGGCCAGGGCAGTGCCGCACTCTCTGCGAAAAGCAGTCTGGCCACAACCAGAGTCAGGACGGCACAAAGCCCAGGTCGGTCTCATAGTATGACTGGCCCGCCTTCTCTTTGAACTCCAGCCCTGCGGTCGCCTCCTTGAAGCGCGCATACGCGGGCGACTTTTGGTGGACGTCCACCAGCGCCGCCTTGGACGCATACCTGCACCCAGGCAGTGAAAATTGTTTTCCAGTGCTGATACTGTGGACGACAAACGCAAAGAAACACTTGCTGGCACAAGCAGCTCCTCCTCTTGGCAAGGCGCCTGCATCGCAGGTTGCAGTTTCGCAGGTTGCAATGCAATGTTACTGCATAAGTGGTTTGCCCCACACACTAGCCGCACCGCTCGTATATCACGACCTTGTTGGGGTCATTGTCCGCGACAGCCACCTCATAGGCGAGCGTATCGCCCTCTGTTGCCACCTGCTGCGCGAGCTTGGCAAACTCGTCCAGGAAGCGGTCGCGGTCCGCTTGTGTATGGAACTCGCAGCTTATTATCAGCAGGAAGGCCTGCACACGAGCAGAGCGCAGTCGGGGCCAGGACTAAGAGTAGTGCTGGACATCCGCTGGCCAACCACGCCTGTGGCCTGCGAGCGCGCCTTCTTGTGCTTCTTGTCCTTGCCGAGGCGCCTGCGCGCTTCCCAGAGCGTGCCGCACAGCGCGCCCCCGACCGCGAGCACCAGTCCCCCGGCCACTGAGCCGATCACCTGGCCGCGCTCGCTGTGGCTCATGATGCCGGCACAGGTTGCGTGGCCCAGGCGGCTGCTACGCTGCTGTGCGCAGTGTGACGGACTGGGCCAGTGGGACCAGGATTGTTCCCGCGCACCTTGGACTCGAGGGTCATTTGACCTAGCTTGATGGTAGGTGACCGGTCCAAACTGTTGAAGAGCAGGCCGGGGCTGTGGGACTCCTCTCCCTGGCTCACGCGGTGCCTCATGGTGTCCAATTGCAGCGTGAAGGAGCGCTGGTCTGCCCATGCCCCTATGATGATGCTGGATCTGTGACGCCCCCCGCGAGCAGTAGGGCACCAGGCCGCTAGCTTGTCCGGTGGGGCCGCATGGCGGCTCTGCAGGAGCTGCGCTCCGCAGATGTCGTCTCCCAGGAGGAGACCGCCAACGAGCAGGCGCGCTCCTCCATGGGAGCGCCAACCGCTTGCCCAATAGCGGCAGTTGTGCGCGGCTGTGGCCTCCCGTCCTCCTGCGCCGTGGCTGTAGGGACAGCGTGCTTGCGGTAGGCGCGAGCTCTGAACTTGCTCAAGCCAGTGTGCAGTAGGTGTCCCGCCGCTCCAGTTGGGCGGGCCACCAGCCCACACCCCTCAACGCTGCAAGGAGGACGCGTGCTGAGAGCTCCCTTGTGTCGCCAGGCCTCCACGCGCAACAAGAAGCTGTACCGCTATGCCACGCGGCGCCCCGCAGAGGTGCGCTGCCACGCGCCGACTCGCTGCCTCTGCGGCCGGCCCCGGCGCCCGCGCCCCTGAGCGCCGTACGCTCAGCGTGTCTGCAGTATACACAGCGTGTCAGCTGCTTCACGAGAGTCCGACTCTTGGCCTGAGCGGTTACGCCCGCGGGCGCGCGCGCGGCGCAGCTCGAGGCGCGGCCCGTGGACGAGGAGGAGTACCGCGCGTACCGCACGGCGACCGACCTGCGCGAGCCCTACAGGTGGCTGCCCGGGAGTGTGGGCTGCTCGGAAGTGCGTGCGGCCGTCCTGGAGGCCACCTGACGCAGCAAGCAGCAGAGGTGCACGGGAGGCCAGGCGCACGGAGCCTGCCGACCTGCAGGGGCTCATCGGGCGAGCGCGCGACGCGTGCAGCCGGCCTAAGCGCCCGGGGACCGCCCGCGCGCCAGGATCCCGCCCGCGCTGCTGACCGCCACCAAGAAGTTCCGCGCGCCGGAGCTGCCGGAGGCACCGCTGATCGCGTTCATCAATTCGCGCTCGGGCGGGCGCGCGGGGCCCAAGCTGGCCGAGATCCTGTACCGTACGCTCGGCCACGCGCAGGCGCGCTGCGCGCACGCCTGCCGGTGAGGCTGCGGTACAAAGTAGGGCTCACAGGCTGCACACCTGCCCATGCGCGGGTCCCGCGCATAAGCAGGTGTGCTGCGCTGCGCCCCCTCTTGCCGCACCCCACACGCAAGTGGCATCTCAATTGTGCGGGTGGCCTGAGGGGCCCTTGCATGCGCGCCTGCGTGCCCGCGGCGTAATTGCGGTCTGGTATTGCACCCGCAGCACAGGTGTGACAGCTCGCGAGGGAGCCCGCAGCTTGCCCCGGCCGCGGCCTGCCTGTTGGCGGCTCGGCCCACGTCACACCTGAGCTGGCATGCGTGCGGCGGAGCACGGCTTGTGCGGCGCGGGCGCACGGGTCAGCAGAGGCCGGCGGGAGTGCGTGCGAGCCGTAAGCCGGGGGCCGCGCGCGTATGCGGCAGGTGTTCGACCTGAACGAGTACCGGCCAGGGCCCGTGCTGCGCCAGATCTGGGCCAACTTTGCGGAGCGCGAGGAGGCCGGCGACCGCATGGCGCCCATCATCCGCAGGCGCGCGGCAGATGCGCCGCACCCAGTCGGTGAAGCGGCGGATGCGCCGCACCCAGTGGGTGACACGGCGGATGCGCCGCGCCGCCGCTCGCGCCGAGCGCCGGGTCAGGCACGCGCGCCGGGACAGCGGTGTTCTCATGAGGGGCAGCCGGGCGGCGCGCAGACTCCCAGTCCGCTCACCCGGGGAGGTGGCGCCCAGCGCGTCCCCGGTCGGCGGGCGCCCGGCCCGGCTGCCAGCAGCCGCTGCTTCTGTTTGGACGGGATGGCTGGCACGGGCCTGACGCGCGCGCCCCCGCGGCCGCAGGAGGTTCCGCATCCTGGCGGCCGGCGGCGACGGCACGGTGGCCTGGATCCTGAAGACGGTGATGGAGCTGGGCCTGGAGCCGGCGCCGCCGGTGGCCGTGCTGCCGCTGGGCACCGGCAACGACCTGTCGCTGTCGTTCGGCTGGGGCAACACCTTCCAGCAGGCCTGGATCGACGTGCGCGCGCGCCCCGGCCCGGCCGCGCGCGGCCGCCGGAAAGGGTAGGGTTAGGGGAAAAATTTTAGGGTTGGGGTTAAGGACAGCGTCTCACAGTGTGTGATTGGCGGCGGCGCGTGTCGGCGCCGGGCCAGCAGCATGCTGTGCGGGTCTCCGCCCCAAGACAATCCGGCCGCCGGCCGCCGCTCGGACGTACCTGGCCCGCGCAGAGCTGCGACACGCGCTTGGGCCATTGGTCAGAGCGGGCGCGGCTGACAGGGCGGGCCTGTCCTTGCGGCGCGCAGCGGCACATCACGATCTACGAGACGCTGAAGCGCATCGGCGACGCGGAGACGCGCGCGCTGGACGTCTGGAGCGTGTCCATCACCTGCGGTGCGCGCGGCCCCTGTCAGCGATAGAGTTACTCTCTGTATACACCAAAACAACGATCTCCTCAAACAGATCAAACAGGTGAGCCGCTTACGTGCGTGCGTGCGCGACCCCACTGGGGTGTCGGCAGGCGGTGCATCAGCCCGCCGCCCATGTCAGCTCTGCTCGGGTCCGCCCTGCCGGCGCTGGGCGCCGACCGAACAGGGTCGCGTCGGCGCGCGCGGCGCGCGCAGCGCGCGCCGCTCCGCGCGCCTGCGTCCCGCCCGGCCCAGCGAGCGCGCGCGGCCGGCGCGCAGGCAAGGAGAACGCGTTCGCGGACCTGCCGCACTCGCTGGAGGCGATGGAGGTGGACGGCGCCGCGCAGCCGCTGGGCCTGGCCGAGCCGGTGCACAAGGTATGGCGGCGGCGCGCGGCTCAAAAGCAGCCCGCAGCCTGTAAGGGTGCCGTGTGTGCAGCGTCGGGGTGTCACAGCTGCACGGGCGGTCAAACTGGGGATGTGCAAGTGCACACTTTACATAATACAGGGTTGATGTTATCCTCACACGCGCGACATACCGCTGGCGGTCGCGCACGCAGCACGTGGTGCAGTGGGCGTGGCTGCTTGAGGCTGGTCCGCGACCCACCCAAGCACTGCATGAGGGCCGCCTCCGTGCCAGGGACCCGCATGAGCCATCGCCGCACGCGACCTGCAACTCACCGGGCAGCTATCAGGAGCAGGCGCGCGCGCGCCGCGCGCGGGCGCCAGTCGGTAGGATACCCTACCCTAACCTAAGCTACCCTGTACCGTGAGCCGCGGCGCGCGCGGCGCAGGTCAAGGGCCTGTTCTGGAACTACATCAGCATCGGCATCGACGCCAAGGCGGCGTACAACTTCCACAGCCTGCGCGAGGCGCGGCCCTGGGCGGCCAGCGGGCGCCTGGTCAACCAGGCCTGGTACGCGTACTTCAGCTGCTCCACCGGCTGGTTCTGCGCCGCGCCGCCCATCTCGCGCAAGCTCAAGCTCAAGGCGCGCCGCCCAAGTGATTATGCTGCCACAGGGCCCTGGCCGGGAAGCTGTCAACTGGACTCTTCCAGTGCCACACCTTTCTGGGCAGCAGCTTGGCCAGCTTGCCCAGTAGGTGCCTGGTCGACCAGGCTGGGCGCACAGTGACGCACTGGCTCACAGGTCCGCTCAGCTGCTCCGCACGGCCATGCCCCATGCGCGTGTGTTGCTTGGATGGCAGCATTGGTGATGTGGTGTCCTGCACAATAGAGTGTACGGAGGGCTGCGCGCAGGTGCGTAGCGCGGCGGGCGACTGGGGCGAGGTGCGCATCCCGCGCAGCGTCAAGGCGCTCGTGCTGCTCAACATCCAGAGCTACGCGGGCGGGCGCGACCTGTGGGGCCTGGCCGACACCGGCCACGACGCGCGCAAGGGCTGGCGCACGCCCATCTTCAACGACGGGCTCATCGAGGCGCGCCCCAGCGCCCGGCGCCCGCGCCTGCGGCCGCCGCGCCCCTCGCTGTCCTGCGGCAACGCACACGCTGCAGCATTTCTTTTCCTGCTGTACATAACTATTTCCCTTTTTTTTAGGCAATGTCCTACTTGTGGGCAGGAGCCGCCCCGGGTGTGACAGGAGCAAGGGGGTGGGCACACCGCGCGCACTCACAGCTGGAGCACTTACTTCAGCACGGCATGCCCGGCCGGCCGCCCACGCTCCGCCGGCCGCGCGCGCGCAGGTGGTGGGCCTGCGCGGCGGCTGGCACACGGGCCTGACCATGCTGGGCGCATTTTCGCGCCTGCACGGCAAGCGCCTGGCGCAGGCGGCGGAGATCGTCATCGAGCTGCGCGGCCACAGTGCGCGGCCAATGCGCCTGCGTGAGGGTGGCATGAGGGTGGGCGGGCGCCGCGGACCATGCCGGGCCTCAGCCTGGCCGGACAGCATATGAGGGCTTGTGCAACGCTAGCCTGCCCCTCTAGTACGAGTCCAAATGGAGCGGTTGTCAGTATCGCCCAGTGTGATCAAAACGGCTGCCATGCCTTTTGTCACAGGGTGACAGCAGCGTGTGCGTCCTGCGTCACGGGGTGGCGCAGATGACAGGCTGAACGCGAGGTTGTGGGCAGGCCGCAAGGGCGATGAGGCAATGGCGCACATGCAGCTGGACGGGGAGCCCTGGGCGCAGACCATCCCCGTCAACGCTGCGCAGCCGCTGCTGGTGCGCCCGGCCCAGCAGGCCTATGGCCTGTTTGCGCTTGCATCGGCAGCAGAGCGCGTCGGGGCTGGACGGGCCTTGCTGGCGGGCCACCGGCGCTCGCCACTTTCCGCCGCCTGCAGATGTGCACGCTTGTGCACGCTTGTGCACGCTCGGCATGCCTGCGCACCCGGCAGCGCGGAGTGCCGTTACCTAAATACCCAAGCTCCCGCAGAGGTGCTGGACCTCTTTGTGCATGTCCTCAGGCGACGCCTTTGCAAAGCGCGCACGATGCGCGGCGCGCAGCTGCACGTGGCGCACGCCGGCACGAGCCGCATGCTGACCAACGCGGCGCCGCTGAGCGGCATCGCGCCGCGCATCACCAGCCTGGCCGCGCGCGAGCGCGTCGTGTCCGCAGCCATGCTGGAAGCACTGAAGGCCGGCAAAGCGCCGCCGCCGCCGCCGCCGCTCTCCGCGCGCGCGTCCGCCGCCGCGGCCGGCGCCCACTTTGGCGCCACGCCCGCGGGCACGCCGGGCGGCGCGCTGCCGCGCGCGGGCGGCAGCGGCGCGGGCCCGGCATTCTTTGGCGCGGCGGCGAATGGCGACGCGCGGGACGGCGGCGGCGCCGACGGCGCGGCGGTTGGCCTCGAGGCCGCGAGCGCCATTAGCGACAGCCCAGAAGTCGCCTACTCTTACCTGGGGCCCGCGTTTTCCGCGGAGGCGCCCATCGAGCTGCCGGTGCGCTCCGGCCTTGCGGGCACCTCTGCCTATGCATCACCCGCAAACACCTGCGTTTAACCAAGTCCAAGCCAGCATGCCGACGTGCATCCGTGCTGCTGTGCTGCTCACCGGCCTGGCTGCATTGCGCGAGGTGTCACATGCGCTCGCGCGCACCGCGGGAGCGCGCGCCGGGCATCGTTGTTGAGCCAGACCATACCTTGAGCCAGGTAGCATAGCCATTCATCAGCGCATACCCTAACCCTATCCATCGCTGTGCGCGCGCCACGCAGGTCGTGGAGCGGGTGCCCGGCACCGCGCCCGTGCTCGACGACTCGCCATTGAGCCGGCCGGCGTCCGCGCGCGCGCTGGCGCGCCCCGGCAGCGGCCAACGCCCTGGCAGCGCGCGGCGCTCCGGCCTGCTCCGGCGCTCACCAGCCACGCCGGAGCGCGGCGCCGGCGCGGGCGCAGACGCCGCGCCGGCCGCGGCGACGCCGCCCGGGCGCCACGTCAGCTTTGACGGCGTGGAGAATCTAATGCAGACGCCACCGCCGCCGCCGCGGCGCTGATGGCAGGGTGTGGGGCGGCTGTAGGTGAAGGTGACATGGGTGCAGTTGTCTGCAGTTGCGGTCTCTGCGGGCCTTTTTTTGGGACGGGCGCTGTGCCGCAGGATGCTCAGGCGTCAGTAAGCTGTGATGGGTTGAGCCCGCACTGCCGCCAGGACCGCTGCCATGCAGCAGAGCGCGCAGGGGTTAGAGGTAGCTGTAGGCGTTTTGAGGGCGAAGCGGCGCGACGCAGGCGGGTCGAGCTTGTAATGTCTTGTTCGGCGTCCTCTTGACGTCGGGCTTTTGCTTTGGCTGGGTCGTGTTCGTATCTGCTGCCGGGCGGGCTACGACCTCGCGCCGGAGTCCCTGTCCTGTTGCTGGTTGCACCGCGAGGAGCCCTCAGCGCGAGGCGTGTAGCGCTGCTGCAAGCCAGCAGTGTGGTCAGGCTGGCACATGTTCAGCTCCCTAGTAGTATATTTGTCTTGCTGGATCTTAATCGTTTGGTGTTGGTCCCGATGCGGCCAAGCCCTGCAGCTGTGTAGTTCACACAGCATGGGCCAAGGGCACAGCGTGTGAGCCAAAGAGTCGCAGGCCAGCTGTTGGTATGTAAGTAAGCTACTGACTCCACTTCCGCACTTTGTTCCGCCATGAGCAAGGAATATGCAAGACACACCAGAGCATGCAGCATGCAGCAGCAGCAGCCCTACTCTGCTACCCTACTTTGCCTCTATTTGGACTGCACCAGCCCAACTGCAAATTTGGCTGGTAGCACGAGTGCGTCTCCCCGAACGCAGGAAGTTGTGCCGCACTGCTCCGCACTGCCCTCAGCACTTACAAGGGTGTCTCGCTACTGGATGCACGCAGGCGCCAGTTGTGCAGGCGCTCACCTTGCGGCGTCGGTGAGCATCTCGCTGACAGCGCTGGCGCCCAGAACCGCCCTGTGCGCACTGCCTCTAATTTGCCGCAGACTTGTGTCAGCACGCCCGAGCAGACCCATGGTACAGGGCAGCAAGCCCGCCCGTCCGCACCAGGCAGCGCCAGGAGGCGGCGGCGCGACTGCCGGCTATGATGCGGTCCGCACACTCGCAGCCGCAGCCCGCCTGCGGCCCCTGTGTCCGCCTGCAGCTCTGGTTGAGGCGGGTGCTGAAGCGAGCGAAGGAGCTGGAGGCTATGGCCGCTGCGAGCTTTCGTGCATGTGCTGGGCGCAGGCACTGGCTGCGCTGAGGCGGGCTGGCCGCTTGCCAGAGCTGATCGTGTGGGACTTGGACTACACGCTCTGGCCGTTCTGGTGCGCGTACAAGCCTGTCCCTGGCCTTGTGGCCGAGCGGGTGAGACGGGGCTTTGTGCTGAAGACCTTTCAAGCCGCGGCTTTTCCAACAATCAAGCCAACATCCTTGCTCCTGCGTCGGGCGCACAGGTGCGAGATGAAAAGTGAGACAGATACTCCGCGGCTTTACCCTGAGAGCATGGGCGTGCTCCAAGCCTGCAGGCATGCACCTGCGTCGCTGCCACGGCAGTTCTCCCCGCGCCTATCATATTTGCACAGAGGGCAACTTGCCAAGTGCAAAAGAATGACAGCCACCTGTGGCACACCGCGCTGCACGAGTTCCACCCAGGCCCGTATGCGGTTCCTGCCCCTGTTCTCTCTCCGGCACTCCATTGTGAAATCTCAGCAGACCAGTGTGGGGCGTGCCAGCTCTGCGCCTGCCTGCGCGTTTCACAACGGACTGTGCTCATTGAGAGTAGGCAACAGGGCGGCAGGGCGTGCGGTGTGGCCATGGCGATCGCCTCGCGGACGCCCACGCCGCGCGTCGCGCGCGCATTCATGGACAAGCTCGGTGCCGGCGTCGCGCCCTTGTGGCGGCTGTGCTTCTGGCTGCGTGCTGTGCGTGGAGCCATGCATGCCTTTTTAAGCAGGACCTGGTGGTGGTGGAGAGCCCTTGTGCAGGGTTTTGCCACTTGCAAAGCAGTCGTCGCCACTGTCGCATGGTCAGTGGGCGCCGTGCTGCGTGCGTGGAACCGCCGGCCAGGCGCGCAAGCACGCTCCGTGCGCGGCTGCAGGCATCGCCGACCTGTTTGCGAGCACCGCGCTCATCCCCGCGTCCTCCGGCTTTGACCACACGGGCGCTCAGAAGGACACCAAGCACTTTCCGCGCATCCGCGGCGAGACGGGCGTGCCGTACACGGAGATGCTGTTCTTTGACGACGAGCACAAAAACGTGGCCCGGGTGCGGCGCTATCATCGTAAAGAACACTCTAAGCTATGCATGCGCAGGTGGCCACCCTTTGCTGCTGCACATGCGAAAGGACTTGTGTGGCGCACCCCCCAGGTTTGATTGCAAAGACTTATGTGTCCCGATGCGAACAGCCCTCTGTGTCTTCGACAATGATAAGAACTGCTTTATAAGCTTGCGCTGTGCACATCACATCCAGCTGCATGATGTCTCAACAAGTGCTGTGCTGCAGGTGGCGCGACTGGGCGTTTCTGCGGTGCTGGTGGAGGATGGCGTGTCTGCCGCGCTCCTCGCCGAGGGGCTTGCCGCGTTTGAGGCCGGGGCCGCAGCTGTTCGGTAGCATTCGCGCACAGGTCGCCTTGCGGCGCATGAATGAACTTGTAGGGGTGTAGGGGGCTGTTTACACAAACGAGATGTCTTTAGAGTCGATGTGCCCGATGTTCTCGCAGCTGCCGTCTACCTAGGTGTGATTCAAATTGAAAAAGAGCATGAATTCTTGCCTTCCAAATTCTCAATAGAAAGTGCGCGTCCTGCATTCTCCGTGCGCGGCCTCTCAAGAAAAATACGGCATGTGAGCCAAACGTGCAGCGCAACTCAGGAGGCCCCACCCATGGTCGACCGCCTGGCCGCTGCAAGCACGCCTCTGCTCTTCCTGCTGCTTGTGGTGCCGCCAGCGGCAGGGCAATGGGTGCCTGCAGCCAATGCGCAGCAGACGTGCAGGGACAGGCTGCTGTGCACAGGCAGCAACCTGACATGGGCCACCGCGCGAGAGTATGGAACAGAGGAGGGCTGCTCGATGCTTGCCAGCAAGGGCCTCACGAGCATAGAGTTCTACGGCGATAGCTTCATGCGCCATATGTATGAGGGCGCCGTCCTCACGCTCACAGGCGCGCCGCATCTTGCAGTGTGCCAGACAGAGCCCTGCCAAATATGGGAGTGCTCTTGCAGACAAGCTGGCATGGCTGCAGCCCTGTAAAGACAGCGCCCAGTATGCTTGCGCACGGCAAGTGAGGCACAACACACCGTAACCTGGTGTGTTGCTATGGTTGCCATTTGGTGTGTGCCATGCAACTGAGCACTTTTGCAACGTAGCGCTGATGCTGTTGTACACTGGCAGCCTGCGCCAATCCTCAGAGTCCTGTCCACCTTCGGTCGCCACGCAGGCAACTATAAGGACGGCGCGCTGCTGCCTGGCACCCGCGACTGCGACTACAACATGCAGTTTGAGGAGAAGCGCTGCCGCATGGAGCTGCAATTCACGATCGAGGCGTGCGGCGGCGCGCTGACGGTAAGCTATGAGTGGGGGTCGCCGCCGCTGGACGTGGCGTGCGGCGAGGCGGCGCGCGGGCGCCTCGCGCTGTACAGCGTGGGCAACCACCCGGTGGAGGGTGCGTGCCACAGGCACCCACTAGGAGGGTCCGAGTTGTCACTTTTTTATTTTTGCATAATCCATAGACGATGCATTTCCAGCCCTCCCAGGGCTCACATAGCATGCAGTGCCGCACCACACAGCTCCACAAAGCCACTGAACGCTCATCGCGCGGCCCCATGCAGAGGTCACAGACAGGGGTGGCCCCTGCCTGCGGCGATGCGTGGTGCTGCAAGAGCGGCGAGCTGTGGGCGCACAGCGATTACCAGGACGCGTACGGGCCGCGCACGCGCAGGCGTCACGGAGAAGGAGAGCCCCGGCCAGGGCCGCAACAGCGTGCCGCACTACACCGCGGTGCTGCAGCGCGGCGCGGTGTGCCCGTTCGCGGCGGCGCACGCGGACGCCTGCCGGCTGTGGTGGGTCACCACGCATCAGCGGCTCAACAGCATGCGCCACGACGGCTTCCCGCTGGAGGGCCACCACCACATCCGATCGTTCAATTAGGGCATGCGCGCGTGGTTCGAGGCGGGCAACTGCGGCCCGGCGCATGTGGCGCGGCCCCGCCCGCGCGCCGCCCGCGGCGCTGCTCCCCGCGCCTGCTGCGGCACAAGCATGCCTCTCTTTCTGCTTTGGCACCACACGTCGTGCCGCATACATCTGGCATGCGCATATGCATGCCCTCCTGCCTCATGAAGCGCTGATGCAGAGAGCTGATTGTTACTTCTCGCCTTGCGTCACCAGCCCAGGCGCGGCTGTCCGCCGGAGCCGCCGCACCGCCACGGGCCGCAGGTGCGTGCCTCGGAAGCATGCACCGCGGTGTTCCGGCAGCGCCAGTCAGTCCGTCGCGAGGTGCCGTGCCATGCGGGTGGACGCCTCCAAGATGACCGAGGCGCTGCTGCTGGCGCTGCCACAGCGCGTGCCTCCTAAGGCGCCGCGGGCCACAGGTGGACGTGTTCAACATGACGCAGGCGCTGGTGCTGGAGCTGCCGGGCGAGGCGGCCGCACTGACGCACGACAGCTTCCACTGGTCCGAGGTCGTCAACCTGCTCAAGGCGCAGCTGCTGCTCAACGACATCGCCGCCGTGCTGCCCGCCGGCGCGCTGCCTGCCGACGCGGCCCGGGCCGCTGCGCCGCTGCGGCGGCGGGGCCTCGGCGGGCTCTAGCTACTCAGTCTGGCGTGAATTTATTTGGGGTGTCGGCCGCGCTATACCTTCCGGCTCCTAGCTCCCTGGTGGCGGGGCGGCCAGCCTGCCTGTGGCGCAGGTTTGTTTGAAGGTTGTTCCCGCAGTGCTGTCTGATGCCTGGCAGCTGGCTGTTGCCCTGCAGCGTTTGCTCAGCACTTCTGGGTGGCCCTGCGGATCCTTGCGTGCCGAGTGTGTCTTTGCACGGGTATTGTGAGTCCTGACGATCACATGTGAACGAGTACGACCCAGCTTATCTGATACATCAACCTGCAAATTCACAGCACGGACTAGTACATCCCAACGTTGGTCATTAACATATGAAATACTGGAACTCGTTGAGGATCAACCCTCATGTGGCGACCACCAACCAGCTTACCAGCCTGCGACCTTACGCCCATACATTTCGGCATGCGCCGGCAAACATCAAGCAGCAGCGGCAGTGGCACAGCGCCATGAAAGCAAGAATTGCGTGTTGGCAGCCTTGTGGGTGAGATTTGAGTGTACGCGGCACATACACAGGTGACACTGCAGGTGGCTATGCAAGTGTTACGCGCCGTCGGCCTATTGAATGAATTACAACCGTGTGTCGGCCAAACTTGGCCCCTTACGGCCGCGGCCCTAAGGGCCGCGTTGTGATCAAATTCACTTCATCTAAGCATGCGAGTATGCATTTGGCCACCGTCAAGGTGTCCGGGTTGCGACTAAACGCAAGCATGGTGGTGCCACATGGAAAGACCCTAACCCAAGTAGCCCAGAGGAGTGGTGAACCTAGCTAGGTCTCACTTATGCCTGAGGCACAGGCTTGGAAGCAGTGTTGTGATTTGTAGAGCCTCGCCAAATACGATTGCGAGAGTGAGGGCATGCGCAGACCAGCCTGCGTAAGTCATAAAGATCGTGCGCTTCATGGCGCATGCAACAGCACAGGCGCCGGAGTGCGGGCATGTAACGCAGCCGTTCTGCGAGCTATACAACAGCACATACTCATTTCTATACAACTATGAAGGTGGGGCAATCGCTTCTTTACGCTTTAATCATGTTGCAGCTGTCTGCTCACAGCCTGCAACAAGTCGTTGCTGGTCGGACACAGTTGCACGATCGCAGTATGGCTGCCCTGTGGCAAGCACTAATTGTGCAAAAGCATGGTTCCTCCAGTGCTGGCAGCAAGCTCTCAAGGCGACTGACTTGCGCCTGCAGATGCCTACAACTGGTGCACGGTGCCAGAGTCTAGCTATGACGTCATCCTCTTCCCAGGCATCGCCGTGGTGCTGGCGTGCCTGTTCCAGGGGCGCTACTCAACGACCATGGTGCTGCTTGCGGGTGCGGGGCTGCTCCAGCTCGTCGAACAGAATCCTCTTCTGTGACGGTACAGTATACTGCAAGGAGTCCACCCCACAACAGAGGAGGCTCCAGCCCGCACGTCTTGTCGTATGTCACAGTGTGCGCCACGCTCAAGCGTGTGGTCCACCAGCTGCCCGGGGCGCTCGACCCCTGGACTTGGCGCGCAGCGCAGCATACACCCGTAGACGGCTCCTGCCTGTCAGACCGCTGCAGGTCACCTGTGGTCACTGCGTGGTGAGAGCGCGAGCATGCCGCTCGCGAGCGGCCCGCTGCAGCCGCGGGGCGACCCGGCGCACACGGGCAGCCTGCGCGCGTCTGGCAGCCGCGCGGCCTGCGGCCCAGCGCCGACGGCGCCGCCGCGCGCGCAGGCGGCCTGTTCATGGGCTTCATGTTCCCGGCCAATGGCAAGCTGGGGCGCTTCGGCAACTCGGCCGCCTGGTGGCTGGGCATCCAGCCGTACGAGCTGTTCTTCTACGTGTTCCTGCCGCCGCTGCTGCTGGACGCGGCCGTGCGCATCGACTTCTTCCTGTTCAAGAAGGTGTGGCAAAAAATCGCGCGGGCCGGGCGGCGGACGCGCCGTGCCGCCCCCGTCGCGGCGCGCCCGGGTGTTGCCAGGAGGAGCGCTCCTGATGGTTGCGGCTGGCTGGCGTGGCACCCGGCATTTTTATGCTAGCATTGTCAATCGTTGTGTTGAAGCCCCTCGCGGTAACACCTGCCGAACAGGCGCCCGTGCCCGCGCCACGCAGTCGCACGCGCAGGGGCTGGTCTCCGCGCACCACACCACCAGCTGGTGGGCGGGCGCGGCAGGCCAACGCAGCATGCCAACCTAGCATTCCTGGCCCAGTGTCTGTGGCGACCGCGCCCGAGCCGCCGCGCGCAGTCGCTGGTGAAGGTGCTGGTGTTCGCGTTCCTGCTGGTGGGCGGCACGGTCGGCCTGCTCATCGTGCTGCTGCTGTACGTGCTCGACCTGCGCAACCAGGGCTGGACCTGGCACTACGTCGCGCTGCTGGGCGCGATGCTGGCATCCACGGACGCCGTCGCCATCGTGGCCACCATGAAGAGCGGTGCGGGCCGCGCGCGGGCGCCGCTCGGCACGCGCTCGCCCCGTCCCGCTCCGGATCGCGAGCCTGCCGCGCGCGGCTAGAGAGGGTGGTCGAGCCCGGCGGACCGCACGGGTGGAGAGCGGTGCTAGGTTTTATTGTTGGGGTCAGGCACAGCGAGCGCCGAGCACACGCGCGCGGGAGCGCGCAGCGGGCGGGCCGCGCGGCCTGCGCGTGCTGCTGGAGGGCGAGTCGCTGCTGAACGACGCGAGCTCCATCACGCTGTTCACTATCTTTCTGAAGAAGGTGGAGGAGTACAGCAACAACATCGACTCGCAGAGCGGCTGGGCCGTGCTCGGCGACGTGGTCCGGCAGACCGTGGCTCGCTGTCGGTGCGCGCGCCCGCACGCCAGCGCATCGTCACATGCGTCTGCCTGTGTTCCTGCCAGGCGCATGCTAGCAAGGCGGGCGCGCGCGCACGTGCGTCTAAAAGCAGAGCGCAGGCCAGCGCGGCTCGCGGCGGCCGGTCCCAGGCCGTGCGCTGCGCCCGGCGCGCGCCCGGCTGGCAGGCTTGCGCGGCGCGGCCCGCGCCCAAGGGTCCTGCCAGCAGCTGACGCGGCGCGCCGCGCTGGCGGCAGGCGGGCTCCTGATCGGCATCGCGTTCGGCATCGGCACGCGCTACGTGCTGCGCTGGATGCGGCACCTGGGCGCGGGCATCGAGCAGCAGGTTGCGCTGACGTTCGCGCTGGGCTACCTCTCCTTCTACACCGCCAACGGGCCCGCCGCTGTCTCGGGCGCGCCCCCAAACCCTACCCCAACCCTACCCGGAAGAGCCCGGCACGGTCGGGCGTGCTGCTGCGGTCGTCTGCCGCCTGGCCGTGCAGCGCAGCAGCCTGCGGGTCAGGCTGGGCCAATGCGTGTCTAGAGATGCTGGTTCAGTGCAGCCTGTGGGCCCGGCACATTTTACGCCGCGCGCCTGGCGTGCTCAGGCGCACCAGAGCGGGTGCGACATTTGCAGAGTGCCCCCACAGTCCGTGTGCGTCTGCGTCACCTGCATGATGTGCTGGTGTGCCGTACGGGACGCGTGATGCCCAGCGCTTGGGATGCTGCGGTGTGGTCGCCGTGCGCTGCAAGCCTGCGCGTGCGCCCGGGCCTGCCTCAACCCTAGCAGCGCTCTCTTCACAGAGCGTAAGCTTCCCGCCTCGAGCAGCGCGAGCTGAGCGGGCCGGCGCTTGCCGCGCGCCGCGTAGGCGTGATCTCCGTCGCCTGTTTTGGGCTGTACGGCGCGGCGACGTCCAAGTGGGACATGTCGGTCAAGGTGGAGGAGAGCGGTGCGTTCGAGGCGTTCTGGGACACGCTGTCGTTCTCGGTCAACGGCATCGTGTTCTTCTACTCCGGCGCCGCGTGCATCAATTTCTTCGTGCGGTGCGTAGCTTCTCATTGCAATGACCCTAACCCTAACCCTATTCCTATTCACAAACGGGCGGCGGTCCTCAGCGCACGCGGTGCGCGCCCGGGGGAGCTCTGGCGCACATGGTGGCAGCCCCGCCACACACTGCCTGGCCTGGCACCGCTTGCGTCCTTGCACCGGTGCTGGCTGTGCAGTCTGGTGTGCAAGCGGTGCGTGAACGGGGGTCACTGGCGATACAGGCTTGCTGCGCAAGCGGCGCATGGACGGGAGTCGGTAAGGCAGATGTGGAGGCGGATGCGGGCTGCGCCGAGGCGGCGGTGTGGCTCTGCTGAGGCTGCTGCCGCCGCGGGCGCGCGCGCGCGCAGGTCGTCGCAGCAGCTGCAGGCGGAGGGCCAGCTGGGGCTGTTCCTGAGCACGCTGTGGCGCTTCCCGCTGGTGTACGTCTTCATGTTCCTCATCCGCTTCCTGCTCATGGCCATCTTCCGGCCGCTGTTCAAGATCACGCGCCAGGACCTGAGCTTCAAGGAGATCGCGTTCGCCTGCGTCGCCGGCCTGCGCGGCTCCGTGTCGCTCATCATGGCGCAGGCGCGCGCCCGGCCCGCCCGCGCGGCGGCCGGGGTTGCGCCGTGTGTTGTGCGCCTGCTCGAGCAGCCCATGGAGCTCTGAGAGGGCGGGACCGGGTGCGGCAACGTGCACCTCCTGCCGCTCCGCAGGGTGTCAAATTTCAAAACCTCGTGCGCTTGGCCGAGGCTGGGCCAGGCACTGGCCAAGGGCACGTGACAGCCTCTTTTCATCGAGCAGCAGTTTGACACCCAGGCGATTGCATGTCCGCTACCCTGAGATCACAAGTCGGCCTCTCCACTGGCTCTTTCTGCCTGCCATGTCATCGGGACTGTGCGACGCAGGCTGTCGTGACAGATCAGCACTTCAACCGCCAGAACACTCAGAATGATGTGCGCCTGCGTTGCCACCCTGCATTGCACTATGGCCGCTGCCTGGCCAGCTGCTGTGTTGGTCCGCCATATGCTTCCAGTGGTCTGCGAGGTTTTGAAAATGCTGCTGGTATTAGAGGCGGCGTGTGTCTGGCGCCCTGAGCTGCCCAGCTATACTACACTGTGAGCTCCAGTGTGTTTTTTTTGCCCTTTTCTTTATTTTGGTCTTTGGGGTGGGTGCGCCTGGTGCTGTCCGGATTGCGACACGCGCTGCCCGCCGCCCGCGGCGCAGATCATCAAGGCGGAGATAGTGCTGTGGACTGCGGGCTTCGTGCTGCTGACGCTGGTCATTAACGCGCCGATGCTGCCCTACGTGCTGCGCTGGACGGGCCTCAGCAAAGGCGTGCTTTCCTGAGCGCCTGTCGGCGCACTCTGCCTTCTACGTGTAGTCGAGGTCTCTGCAGAGTTTGCACCTCGTAGGTCTAGGTCCTTCATGACTCGTTGAAGCTGGAGAAGCCACTTCCAATGCTGTGAGTGTATGGTGTATATGGTAGGGTACATACCTCCTACCCCATGCTGTCAGCGTTCGGTGGTGAGAGACATACTGCACTTGTGCGCCGTTGTAAATTAGGCTGGGAGCGCTGACTGCACAATTTCAGTGTGTCCACTCTCGTGAGCAGGGGTCGTCTGCTCATGCGCTCAATGCCAGCTTGGCTCCATTAATGCGCGGAGCTGCTGCGCGCGCAGTCCCGAACCTGAAGATGCGCATGCGGCGCAAGGCGGTGCGCGCGCTGGCCAGCCACACCGGCAACGCCGTGCGCGACCTGCGCAATGACGAGGACGAGATGCTGCGCGGTGCGCTCGCCGCGCCGCATGGGCAGCGCGACCGTGCTTGTGCAGATACCTCTTGCACCACTGTGGGACAGGCCATGACCTTTCATGACCTAGCGGCGTGCACACTCGACGCGCCTTGCAGTGCATGCTGTGCGGCATGCCCGTCTCTGCAGGTCCGCCATGCTTGGCTGAAGTGTAGCTGGAGGTCGCGCGCATGCCACTTGCGGCATGCTTGCATACCAGTGACGATGTGCTAAAACTGGAAGAGCGCCACCAATCCGCAGCGTGAAGCATGGCGCAGCGGCCTCTGCCTGGACTGGAGCATGCCTTACCAAAGGAATTGTGGTCCATGCGCATATGCCGATGGCGAGCTGTGCATGCCGCCGTGCGCCAGGCGTGGACTGGCCGGCGGTGGAGTGGTACGTGGAGGTGCGCAGCTGCTACGCGCACTTCCTGGACCCGTGCGCGCCGCCGCCGCGGCCAGCGCGCCGCTGGTACAACCCGGCCAGCTGGCTGCCGCAGGACAGGTGCGTCACAAACGAGAAAGCCCGCGCGATTCTGCAATGCTGGACTGCTATTTATTGTGCCACTGTTACGCCCTGTGTAAGAGTTGATAATGAAGCCACTGCAGGCATAAGAAGTACATATCATCTCGCGCTCGCGTCTCGTCGGAGTCCTCTCACAGGGGCGCCTTGGCTGCCACGCGGGCGGCGTGCCTGACAGGGAGCGGATGTCTGTGATTAATTGATTATCAACCACTCATGTCCCTTCACGGCACCCCGCGTGCCTGCAACTTCCACCTTATCTGCACTCCTGACGACCTGCGAGCCCGCCGGCAGCAACAGGCAGGCGCACCGCTGCAGGCCGCAGCCGCGCTGCTCAGCGGAGCCCGCTGCTGCCGGCGCGCAGGCGGCACAACGGCCCCGGCGGCGGCGCCGGCGCCGGCACGAAGCAGGCGCCGGTGCCGGGCTCGGCGCCGGACCTGGACTCGGCCAGCGCGGCGCAGCAGGCGCAGCTCAGCCTGGGCGACTCGCAGCAGGTGTTCGGGCGGCCCTCGGGCTGGGCGTCTAAGGCGGACGCGCCGGACGAGCCGGACGACGAGGACCTGGAGCCGGGCGCCGCAAACCTGGGTGGGTCACATAGAGCGCCTGAGGAGTCGTGACTGTGAGGTCGTCGTCCTTGCCGTCGCCGCGGTCAGCTGTTTCCCGGGGCGACGTCAGCGGGGGGCACTTGAACGATTGTGGTTTCATTAATGTAATTAGTGGAGACTGGCGCCTCGACTGGTGAGGTAGGTGGTGATCTATTCTTTACTGCTGCATGTCCAGGCTGGCCAGGCAGCCGCCGCTACTTGTCTTCTGTAGGGGTGCCTACCAGCTGCGTATACCTTTCAGCTGTTTTGCAGAGTGCCTACCAGGGACCCAATGACACGAGCAGGGCAGCGGTGACAAAAAGTTTTGGCGCCCGAATCCTTGCCAATAAATTGCAATACTCCACGGCACAGTGGCACTGAGCGTGAGGCAACCGGCTGCGCGCAGAGGGCATCCCGGAGGGCGACCGGGTCACAGAGGATGCGCTGCCCGGCGACGACATCGACCCCATGTCGGCTGGCACGGACCTGCCGTTCCTGCCGTCAGACTTTGCGGACGCGGCCGCGGGCGCCGCGGACGTCATGGGCGGCAACATCGTCAACGTCAACGCGCTGCCCCCCATGCCGGGTGCGGCTGCAGGCTGGTGTATCTCATTTATCAATCAGCCCACCAAACACCTATCACACACACTGGCATGGCATGCCTGCCATGCAGCTGCCTTCTATAGAGCAGACCGGCATCCACGCGAGAGGTGCTGGTATGCCTTGCATACTGCTTTCCCCGGTGCTGGCCACGGCGGTCGTGCCATTATGACACGGTGCTAGCGGAACTTCACAGCCGCAACAGCTGGTGCCTTCACCCGTGTCTTAGAGTCACAGCCCATGCGCGAAGGCGCGTTGCTCTCAGCGCAGTAATGCGCTCGTGCGCAGCAAGACCATCGTATGGACCAGACCAAGAGGCCGCCTCCTCCTTTTTAAAGACATGTTATGCTGATGTGCTGAGGTGCGTGCCACTGGGGGCGCAGGGAGCGGGTTTGCAAACCCTGAGGACCCGGAGGCCAACATGGGCGCGCTGGCGGGCGCGGCCGCGCAGCTGAACGGCGCGACCGCGGCGCTCGCGGCGGTAGCCGCGCCGGCCGGCCTGGCGGCCGAGGGCGGCAACAGCAGCCGCGCACTGCGCCTGGCGCTGCCGCAGCTGGTGCGCGCACCGCCCTAGGGTAGGGCGGCAGGGGTTACGAGCTGCTGGGCGACTGGTAATGCGGGTTGTCCCGCGCGTGTGCCGCTGGGGGCACAAGGGAGGTTGATGCATGCAGACATGGAGTCATGAGCCTTGCAAGAGCACGGCAGCAAGCACGCGCCCGGCACTGCCGCAGCAGGTGCATGGAAGTTTGCCGGATGCGTCAAAGGCCATGCCTGGTGGCGTCCTGCCAGGCTGGCGCTCATGGTAGTGTACGTTGCAGGACGTGGGCAGTCGATGTATTGAGACGAGCAGGGTCTGTGGCAATGTGATGAGTGGGGTCTGCGGCAACGCGCGCAGCTGAGCGCGGCGAGCGCTGAGACGTCGGGGAGCGCGGCCGCGGCGCCCAGCGGCTCGCAGCGGTCCATGCGCGCGCGCAGTGACGCGGCCGCGGGCGCCATGGCGCTTGCCGCGGCCTCGCACGCCGTCCTGACGCCGGGCGGCCCGCTCCCGCAACCCGCCTTCTGTGCCTGGCGGGACGGCAGCGGCTCAGCACGCGGCGGCGGCGGCGGCGGAGGCGGAGGCAGCGGCGGCGGCGGCGGCGGCATGGCCGGCGGCACGGGGCGGAGGCTGAGCGATGTACGCGCCCATCGCTGCCCCAGTCTGTGCAGGGCCAGGATCCAAACCTGGCGCGGTGCACGTCTGGCCGGGCTCAGTATCCAGCTCAGTGCCGTTGTGCAGAGAGGAAACCCCGCTCCTCTCATTGCGCCCTGTTCTCGTCCCGACAATCCGGCCTGGCGCGCTCCCGCCGAGTTCCGAGCACTGCCCACGTGTGACTGGCCCATCTGACTCGGGCTGCGCAGTGCTTATTTTTGAATGGACGTCCGCAGGTGCACCCGGACGGCAAGGTGGCTGCGCACCGCGCGCTCAAGCGCCTACGCGCGCTGACTGGGCAGGGCACCGCATTCCCCCTGGCGAGCGCGCCCGCCTCCCTGCCCGCGGCCGGCGCCGGGGAGGGCGCGCGCGCGCTGTCCGGCAAGCTGCACCCGAGCGAGGCCGGCTCCTCCAGCAGCCTGGGCTCTGCGCGGCCCAGCGAGGCGCCCTCGGGCGCGGGCCGCCCCGGGGGCGCCGCGCCCACGGCGGGGGGCCCGCCCGGCAGCGCCGCGGGCGCGCCGCTGCCAGCCGCGGCCGCGGCGCTGCGCTGGATGGGCGCCGCCGGGGTCGCCGAGGCGCGTGGCATGTCGCCCACGTCCACGTGGAGCCGCACGGTCACGCGCGGGCCGGACAAGCACCGCGCGCTGTTCGAGGCGTTCGAGGGCATGCGGGCCGACGACCTCCTGGAGGGCGTCGAGGGCGCGGCTGCTCGCGCCGGCGCGGGGCCAGGGTCGGAGGCAGGGCTAGGGCCCCGGCCGCCCTCGGGGTCGTTGTCCGCGCGGGGCTCCGGCAGCCGGGCGGGGTCGATGCGGCGCGACGGCAGCGCCGGCGACCTGGCCGCGGCCGGCGGGGGCGCCGGCGCCGGCCCCAACCCGGAGGATACCGCCAGCGCGAGCCTGCAGCGCCGGCTGGGCGGCGCCGCGGCCGGCGGCTTCGGCTCCGTGCAGTCGTGGCCGCGGCGGGTGGCGCACGGCGTGGAGGAGCGGCCGTCCATCTTTGGCGCCTTCCCGCAGGTCTCCGCGCACCTGGGGCGCCTGGAGGGCGCGGCCACTGCGGGATTGCCACAGGCGGGGCCACACCCTGGCGCGGACCCTATTCCCAGCTCACGCGGCCCGCCCTCGCTGCCGACGGGCGCCACGCCGGGCTCCACGCAGTCCTGGCGGCGCGGCGTGGTGCACGGCGCCGAGCGGCGGCGCTCCGTGCTGGATATGTTTGGGGCGGAGGGCGGCGAGGCGCCCGGGCCGGGGCCGGGAAGCATGCGGGACGCGCCCGCGGCCGCTGCGCTGCGCCCGCCACTGGGCCGCGCCGGCGAGACCCCCTCGCGGGCCTCGGGGAGCGGCGCGCCGCGCCAGCGGGAGGCAGAAAATGTGACAGCCGGCCCAAGCGCTTTCACGAGGCCTGCTGAAGCGACCGCAGGCTTGCCAGCAGGGCCGGTGCATGGCGGCGCCGCTGGCAGGGCCCCGGCGTCAGGAGCCGCGGCACCCGCACCCCAGGCGCCGCCGCTGGGCCCATGCAGATCTGCGCCCAGCGCTGTGGATGCTGACGTGACCGCAGTGTCGCTGCAGCCTGCGACGCCTGCCGCGGCAGCTCAGCCGCTCAGCAGCCCTGCTGCGGATGCCGACCCTGACCCTGGGGAGTGCCCTGGTCAGGGCGCAGCAGCCCCTGCTGCAGCATCTGGGGCGCACGCAGGCGCGGACGCGGCGCCCGATAATGAGGGTCCAGAGCAGGGCGCGCGGGGCGCCGCCCTGGAGTCGCGGCTCACGCAGGTCGGCAATGCCCCGGGAAAGCCGCGGCCGGGCAGCGAGCGGCGGCCGTCGCTGTTTGACGTGTTTCCAGAGGCGCGCGGCGGCGGCGGCGCATCGCCCGGCCCTGCCGCGCCAAGTCATGGGGGACCGGCTGCGGCGCGTGCAGAGGGGAGCCCGTCAGCCGGAGCGGACAGCCCCGAGCAGGGCGGGCAGCCCTCGACCGATGGCGCTGCGCGCGACGCTGGGGCCACTGTTGCCCCGCGGGAGGCGCAGCAGGGGCGCGAGCGCGGCGCTGCAAGGCAGGGCCCCGGTGCGGCCGTGGCCGCGGACGCGGCGCAGGCAGGGCAGGGCGCGCGGCAGCGGCCCGGGCCGCAGAGCCGGCTGAGCCTGGACGCGCTGGGCGCGCCGGCGTTCGGCGCCGGCGCGCCGGAGAGCGAGGAGACGTGGGCGGCCGGGGACACCCGCACGCACACCCTGGCGCAGGTCTGCCCCTGCACACACCGCCTGCACCACTAGGCATGCTCTGCGCTGCGCGTGCGGGAGGCTGCTTGCAGCCGGAGGCTTCTTGCAGCCGGGTGCTTCCCCGCCAAAGCACTCTTTGTTCGGCCATCACTTTGGCAAAGCGATGCCGCGACGCCTCTGCAGCTGCCCATGTGGTACCTGTGCACCTGCGCAGGCGCTGAAGCGCAAGCTGAGCCTGCCGGACCTGCACGCGGAGGACCTGCCCGACGCAGCCGCCGACGCGGGTCCGCGCGACGCCAGGGCCGCGCCGCCCGTGCCGCCCGGCCCACTGCTGGACACGCCAGACGGCGACGGCGGCGGCGGCGGCGGCGGCGGCGGCGGTGCGGATGAGAAGCCCGGCGGGGACGGGGGCGCGGCGCGCGCCCCGCCGGCGGCGGCGCCGTGCTGCGCCGAGGCGGAGACCGCGGAGCGGCGCGTGCGCCTGGCGCTCGGGCTCAAGCGCTACTTCCACCACAAGCGCATCGAGGGCCTGCTGTCCAACCAGGCGCTGCGCGTGCTGGACAACATCATGGACACCATCATCGACCAGCCGGTCAAGCCGCAGCCCGCCTGGCAGCAGCTGGAGCGGTGCGCGCCGCCGCCCCGCGCGGCCCCGGCCGCGCCGCATGCGCGGCCTGCGGCGCATGGCCGCCGCTGGCGCGGCTGCCGCAGCCAGGAGCAGCACTGAGCAGGGAGGCTACTCCTGCTGGACGTGCCACTCCGCGCGGCTGGCCCATGCATGACAACACAAACTAGGCGTTTGTCACATCCTTTGAGTGCTGCGTGCACGGACGCGTCGACACGCCACTTTTTTTGCTGAATGCGGCAGCTTTGCGCATCGCCTAGTCGTCCACCGGCTGCGCGCTGAAGCTGGGGGCAGCTTGCAGCGTGACAGGCCTCCCGGCCTGCTTGCAGCTTATTCAGCCTGGGTATAGGCTTAGGATCGTGCATCGAATGTTTGCAGGCAGCGCCGAGGAGAGCATGCCCGACAGGGCTGGTGTGCGTCGCAGGGATGCCGCGGGCGGCTTCCTGCTGCGGGCGTTCGCCATGGTGGTGTACAGGGCGCGCAAGGTGGGCTCCCAGCCTGGGCGCGCGGCCTGCGCACTCGGCTGGACACCCTGGAATCCACGAATATGGATCAGCCTGCAGAACAGCGTAATGTGTGTTCTGAGGTAAAGACTACATGCGTCGCGCTGGTGCCTGCCTGAAGTGCGCGCACTCGTGGCTCGGTGTGCGGCACAGAATTACCTCTAGGGCTGAGCGCGCCGAGCCGGGGCGCGCGCAGATGGTGCTGCGCCTGCGCCGGCCACAGCCGGGAGCGTGGTGGATCACGCGCGCGGCGCGCCATGCGGTTGCCTGGCCGTTGTCGCATGTGCGCCGGGCGCTTCCGATTTCCCTCCTGCAGCATGGGGCGTTGCAGTGCGCGGAGTGCAGTGGCACATTTGAGACGGGCGGTGGCAAGGACATGCGCTTGGCGGTGATACGTGCCAGCTTTTTGGTATGTGAGGCAGGATGTTGGCAGTGTGTGGCGGTGTGTGTGACCCTGTGCTGTGTGCCAGTAGACAGGGCCCCTCATCTGCAGTCAGCGCTGCATGGCAGCAACGCTTAAAACAACCCCCCCTATTTTGGTCCGTGCATAGTCGCAGCCGGCCCTCTGCCAGCGCAGGTGGGCCACCTCACAACGGCGGTCCTGAGCAAGGGCATGCTGCTGTTGTGCAATAGACACCCTTGTTTGGTCCCTTTGTAATCGCAGCCGGCCCACCTGCGCGCGCAGGTGGGCCACCTCATGATGGGCGTGCTGAGCAAGGGCATGCTGCTGTCGTGCGAGGTGGCGCTGGAGTACATGCTGGCGCTGACGTACTCGCCGCAGGCGCGCGTTGGGGGAGGGTAGGGTAGGGTTATTACATAGGGTTACTGCGCCTCTGGCCTGTGCGCATGCGTCCGTGGTATATAGCCGTCCGGGGTACCAGGGGTTCAGGGTTACCTTCTGGTGCGCTGTGCTTTCAAAGCAGCATTTGGGGCTGCAAGTCAGAATATGTAGAGAGATGCGATTAATTCCCCTCAAGTGACATGAAGCTGGCCATATGCGTGTGAGCGGGCTGCGTGCGAGTGCCCACCGGAGGGGCAGGCGCGCTGACATCAGCACTGCTGTGGGCGCGAGGGCTGGCGCCCTGCCGGCCTGCGTGGGAAGGAGAGTGCGCTGCTGCGCTCCTCACCTGCGCGCGGCTGAGCTGCGCCTGCTTCATGTGAGGACCCGCACGCGCGCTCCAGCAGACAATAAGGAGAGGCAGGGCTGAGGGGCGGCGCGCGCGGCGGGCGCAGGTGCAGCTGATGCGCAGCAACCACATGGCGTCCGCCACGCTGCTGGACGAGGTGGAGGCGGAGCTCGGCAAGGCGCGCCGCCCGGCCCGGCCGCCCTGCCGTCCCTGCGCCTGCCTTACATGCGCTGCCTCCCTTTGCACATGCTTGAGGTGTGGTGTCCGAGGTCAGCAGGGCATGGTTCGGGCTCAGCGTCAAGTGCTTGCAGCATTCACTTAGGCAGACCGAGTGCATGACGCGACGAGGGCGCGCATTCCGGCGCACCCGGCTATGCAGGCGAATGTGAGTGCTTGAAAACCAGCGAGCGTCAGTGGGCGCGCGGCCGCACAGGTTTGGCGCTTCATCCTGGAGCGCGAGGTGGAGGCGCCAGAGCGCTTCCAGGCCATCCAGTCGTACCGCGCGACCATGGCCGTGCTGCGCCACCAGGCCAACTTCGTGAAGCAGCTGTTCGACACGGGCGTCGTGGACGAGCTCGAGCGCGACGAGCTGCTCGGGTGCGGGCCGAGCAGCCTCGCTGCGCCATTTGTCATCAAACGTATCTACAGCCCACAGCCTGGCAGTGCTCGTTAACACCGGGGGACACCGCAGTTGCGCCGGAATGGTTGCGGCCGACAACCACGCCAAGGTGCATGTCGCCTCAGCAAGGCACAGGCAGGCGAGCCGAGCTTGCAGTGGGGGCAAACGGACAATGGCTGGGCACGTGGACGACCGCGCGTTGAGCAAAATGTGACCAAACAGATGTGACCTTGGCGGTCAGACCCTGCCCCTGGAATGGGCGTCGATGCGCGCCAGGCCGATTGACAAGCGCGAGCGCGAGCTGGAGCGCAAGGGCCCGGTCTGGCGCGCGCCGCTGGTCATTGACGTGCTGCGCAACCTGCCATTCCTGCGCCACGTGCCCGCGCGCGCGGTGGAGGCGCGCGCCCGGCTCGCGGCCATCCCGCGCTGCCCTGCCACGCTGCTGTGCACTGCAGGCAGCCACCTCCTGGACGCCGCGGCTTGGCGCGGGACCTCCATGCGCCTGGGATGGCTCGTGACATGCGTCCCATGCACGCTCCGCTGCGCTCTGCTCCGCTTGGTGTCGCACGCGTTACCCGGTAGACTTGGTTTGAGCACCAACTGACTTGGTGCTCAGACCAAGTCTAGCTTTGAGCACCAGCGGGCTCACGCCCGTGCTGGGTAATGCATGCGACACCAGGTGGAGCGTGCACATGACGCATGTTACGTGCCATCCCTGGCGCATAGAGGTTCCGCGCCAAGCCGCGACGTCAGGAGGTCAAACCAAGACTTGGAGCCCTAGTCCTAACCCTATGCCCTCAGGAGCGCGACAGACGTCCTTGGTGGTGCCGCGCGCAGGTTTTCTATAGGCACGGCCGCCTGCGCATGTACCGCCAGTGCCAGGCTGTGCGGGTGACCGGCCAGGACGGGCTGGTCATCGTCATCAACGGCCTCGTGCGCATCTCCTACCGCGACCCCTTTGGCAACCACCAGCAGTTCTTCCTCGGCACAGGTGCGTGCGCGGCGCGTGGCAGAGCCGCGTGACAAACTGTGCTGCCGGCTCTTCGCATCCGGCTTGGAGCTGCTCCTCAGACCCAGCGCATGGCTGACCAATGTTGCCACCGCTGCTTGAAAGCCTGTCACCGACATCGCAGGCGGCCTGTGCGGCCTGTACAGCGCGCTGACGGGCGAGCAGCTGCCCGGCGGCGGCGGCGCCGTGCGGGCAATGGCCGAGTGCAACAATCTGGGCCGCGGGCCCGTCGTGTTCGAGCTGCAGCAGGCAGGCATCACGGCCATCCGCCACAAGGCGGCCGGTACGCTGCTGCTCCTTTGCCTTCTCGCAGTTGCGCTGCGCCATCATGCAGCCCGCGCGCCGATCCAGCGGCTTGGGTGCCTGTTTCCTCCACTCATGAGCTGCATCTTAGTGTTGCGAGTCAGTGGGCCTGCCTGGGGGTCTCATCCATAGTGCCATGGACGCACTGTGTATGACGCTGCACTGCCCGCCGGGCCTGCCGGGCGCGAAGTATCTGGGGTCTTTTGGCAAGCCTTATTGGGGTAAAGCCTTTTACTGCTTGCGGGTGACATGGGAGAGCACTCCCTGGCAAGGGTGCCTGAGCCGGCGCGCGGCCGGCCGGCGCGCAGCGGGCGACGCGGCCTTCCAGCAGGGTGGAGGCAGACATGTTCCCACCCTTCATCTTACCTTAACCCTAAGCCCTGGGCAAGGGTGGCTGACCCGGCGCGCGGCCGGCCGCGCGCAGCGGGCGACGCCGCATTCCAGCAGGTGGAGGCGGACATGTTCCGCATGGCCGCACTGTTCGTAGTGGAGCGCCTCAAGCCCTGGCTGCTGACCTACCTGGCCGCGCTGCTCGCGGGCGGCCGCTGCGACAGCCCCGCGCCGCGCGCGCCGCGCGCGCGCCGGCCCGAGCGCGGCGCCGGGTGCGCGCGCTCCGCACGCTGCGCGTTACGCACTCGTGCAGCATCCAAGGCCCTGGGTCTCAGACCTGTTCAACAGGGGCTGCTGTGCTCCTGGTTGTGGGCGTGCTGGTGCCCGCATGTGCAGCTGCAGGCTTGTTGTGTCCCTGTCTGTCTGAGGTACTCACACGCGCTCAGGGCTGATACCGACGACGACACGGCGTTCTCGCCGAGCGCGTCGCTGTCGGGGCCCGGCGAGTCGCAGGACCTGGACGCGTCCGCATATGAGTTGGTGCGTCAGAGGCCCCTGAGAGCGTAAGGGCGACCAAGCGGTGATGGGTCCATTGGCAAGTATGTGTATGGAAGTAACCGTAGTCCTCTGCAACTGCCACCGCATGCGCAAGCAATCAGGGTGGCGGCGGCGCAGCCACGGCGCGGGACGGCAAAGACCCAGGGCCCTACCCGTGCGCGCGCAGGCGACCGACGCGGACGCGCAGGAGGCGGCGCGCGCGCGCGTGTGGACCGCGTACCTGGCGCTCGTGCAGGCGCTGGCCGCGGCGCAGCTGGAGGAGGTGGGCGCGGGCGGCCGCTACGCGCACGCCGCGCCGGCCGTGCTGCTGCGCGGCTCGCTGCGCGTGCGCGGCGTGTGCGCCAGCCTCGCCGAGGGGCTGCCTGCGGGTGAGGCCGCGCCTGCGCAGGGTGCACCGTCTGGTGTGCGACCTGAACCAAACCTGAACTCAGCCGGTGACGGCAGCCTGGGGGCCTGCGGCGCGTGCGCATGCACGTGCGCGCCGCCCAGCGCTGTGAGGGCGCGGCGGCCCTGTGCGCGCTGCGAGACGCAGGCACACCCGCTGCCGCCAACCTGGAGCCCGTGCACCCACGGCAGCGCACACCTCTGGCGAGCGTCTGCTGCACCTGTCAAAACAGCGCGCAGCCAGGCTGCGCGAGGCATGCAGGCCCACCTCACACTGCGCGTGCGCCTGCTTCGTCGCTCGGTCGGGGGTGGGGTCAGAACCCCACCCTGTCATATCCAGCACATGCCCGACCCTACCCTACCCACCCTACCCCGCGCGCGCAGGCATGCCGGCCGGGCGCGCGGAGGAGGTGGAGTTTGCCGCGCCGTTCATCTTCCCGTGGGTGGCGCCGGAGGAGGTCGGGTACGCGGCCACGGAGCCGGCGATCGCCTTCCGCGCGGGCGCCCGGGGTGCGGCATTGGGTCTCCCACCCTCGGGGGTCGGAGCGCGGCTTAACACTAGCGGACGAAAACCATGTGTGTGAGGACAGGGCCGGGCGCACGGCAGTCTGCTGTTCGGCGCTGGTGTTGGGCGGGCGCAGCTTGCGCTCATGGGAGACTGCAGTGCAGCGGATCTGGATGAGTCCGCTCCAGGCCACAGGGGCTTGTCCGCTGCCGCCCAGGGGCAGCCAGGGTAAGCAGACGTGAACGCTGGTGCGTCAGAAGCACTGTACAGCTGCGCATCTGAGCACAACTTCCAAGTGGACGTCCGTTGACACCTCGGTGACGGCCGGCCGCGCCGTCCAGGCGCGACGCTGGTGGTCTGCCATGCGCCCGACAGCAGCGCGGCGTCAGACGCCGGCGGCGACGGCGGCGACGGCGGCCCCAGCGCTGACAAGCCCGCGGCGCCCAACAGCTCAACGCTGGGTAGCCGCCCTATCTCGGCGGCCGCTCGTGCGCGGTTCTCCAGGGCATGGCGTGTTGCGATGGAAAGGTTGCGCTCCGAGCTCATGGCAATGCTATAGCAAAGCGAGCGCTGCCTGAGCAGTCATCCGGCTCTTGCTCTCTGCCTCGCATGCTTGCTCTCAGATCTCGGGTGCACTCAGGGTCAAGGTTAGGTATTTATTGGACCGGGGTGTTGTGCGTGCGTTCAGCCGCCTGGCTCACCTGCGCGCCACGGCGGCGCAGGGGCCACGCCAGCAGGCAGCGAGGCCGGCGCGGCGGAGGACGCCTTTGACGCCGATCTGTCGGCCAGCGCGCGCACGCCAGGCGCGCGCCCTTCCCAGTGCACGCTCGCCTGCTGCCGCCCGCCTTGTGCGGCTCTACTTCCCAACAGCCCTTTCCCCGCCGTGCGCATTCAACCGCCACTCGCCCATGACCCCTGCCTTGGCGCGTACAATCCGTGTGTGTTGGGAAACGACATGAGCAGCGTCTGTCGTCTCTGATGGACCAGACAGCCAGCCAACAATACCCGCCCGCGCCGCGCAGGCGGCACGCCCGCGCCCAAGCGCGTGGGCCACGCGCCGCACAAGGGGGCCCCGGACCTCTCCCGCGCGTCGCCGCGGCGCGCCACAGCCGCGCAGGCCCCGGGCGGCCTGGCGCGGCGCACGATGGGCGCGCCCGGGGCCGCGCCGCCCGCGGCCGGCGCGGCCATGCGCAGGGCATCCATGGGCATGCATGCGGGCACGGAGGGCCGCCTGCGCCGCGTGTCGACCGCGACGCGCCCGCTGGCGCTGGACTCCGGCGACGTGGCGGCAGAAATCCTGCCGCCGCCGTCGCCCGGCCGGCCGCGCACGAGCGTCGACGGCGGCGCCGCCGCCGGCGCCTCGTCGCCGGGCCGGCGAGCCAGCAGCGAGTGGTGGCGGCACCGGCGCGGCCCGCTCATGAAGGCGCCGCAGGGCGCCCCAAATGCGTAGCGGGCGCGCGCGCACGAACAGCGCTCATGGCGGCGGCGCTGCATCATGCCGGCAGTGGGAAAACGATAGCGCTGGCTGTACAGGGCATACGTGGCAGGTGCATGTGTACGCTTGACTCCTCGAGTTGCTGATGATCATGCAATCTGAATGACCCCTGTTACTCATTCCGTTGGAGAGTGTGTTGGAGAGTGTGTTTTCTGGTTAACTGAGGGTGTGCATGAAGTGTGTATGCAGGTAGTTTTCCTGCTGCTTGTTCTTCCACCAGGACGCATGACACGCACATGCACCTGATCAGCTCGTTGCTTTGAACGGACTGGAGGCGCGATGGAGAGGCGTGGCTGCAGATATCTCACCTGCCCGTCCTCGCCTTGCTGTACAAAGACAACCTGTTGCCAGTGCGCCATGGCCTGTTGATTTCTGACGGTGTGTCGTCTGCATGCGAGCGCATGTTCCTGAGCTGTCCGCCGAAGGGCAATGCAGGGGAGGCTTAGGGTGTTTGCATACGTATGACCCGCATGCAGCAGTGTAGGCGGGTGGGTGCTCGAGCATGCCTTGAGCGCGTGAAGTCTGTTGTAGCGGGAAGTATGGCGCATGAAGCGAGTCCAGTGCTTGGCAGTGCCATTTCTGCCATGTAGCCCTGTTCAGATCTATGTTGTTGTAAGAGCTGCGCTAACGTATTCCTATCTACCTAATTTAGACCGCGGATGCAAGGTTGCATCACCGCAGGCTAGTGCCTCTACCACTAACGCTTGCATGCCTGTATCGATCCTCATGCATTGATTCACAGCCAGTGCTACATGCGTGCTGTTATGGCATGCGTTTCCAAGCAAGGCTGTGAGAACTACGTCGGACTAGAGTAGTAGCGGGAGGGCACGGGAATGGTCACTGAAACACGTCTGAGCACAAAGGGCAACAGATACAAACACAGTGACATGCAAAAGTCGCCTCTGCGGCGCAGCGCAGGGGGCGCGCAGCGGCTGCCCTCAGACGGCGATGATGTCCAGCACCTCGCGCATCTTCCGCGCGTAGTCGGCGTGCCCGACGATCATGCTGCTCAGGTTGATGTTCTCGATGCCTGGCAGGTCTACAGGGCACAGCCCGCCGGCGCGCCGCACAAAGCCGCTGGCGCCGCGGTAGGCGAGGCCCAGCACCCAGTCGCGGCGCGAGTAGGCGTTGACGAAGCGGCCCGCGACCGCGCGCCGCGCCATGGCCCAGCGCTCGGGCCGCACGCCGACCGGCGCGCCCATGAGCACGACGGCCTCCACGATGCCTGGCGCGCGCGCCGGCGCGGCCGCGCGGTCGGGCGCACGCCGCGGTCTGCGGGTTGGGTGCATGCCACAGGTGCGGGTTGCTGTTCCAGGGGCCTGGGCGCAGCGGGCTCCATGACGCCAGCCCTGCCGCAGGGCAGCCGTGCACGGTGCCATGGATCATGTGAGGCCGCAGCTCACCGTGCACCGGCCTTGGCGCGATCATGCACACACACACGGGTGGGTCCCTTGGCGCAGCCGTGCCGCGGG